>OHAY01000015.1_pt1 | contig 138853 bp, 145 predicted proteins | sample 1577191 | NCBI WGS metagenome assembly OHAY01 (sample SAMEA3541504, study PRJEB24748) | human gut metagenome | biome: human gut; feature: human-associated habitat; material: faeces | place: China | collected 2012 | reverse complement strand
ACCGGAATCCCACCGGCTTGACTACACACCCTTAGCTGGGCGCACAACTGGAATTGAGATTTTATCTATTCCAAGGGATTTAATAACTATTATATTTTGTTATCAAATATCTCTCAAGCCCTTGAAAACACTAAGTTTATCGCATGTGAGCTTTCCCTTAGCCTTTCCCTTATGTTATATCTTCCCATATGAATTTACGAACTCTGATAAGGGCAAGAAAATTATATAACACATTATAACACAAAATAAATTTGACATGGTGAACTGATTGAAATGCTTCTGATTTTTGTAACGAATAATTGATTCAACGATAAGAAGAGATAAGTTACGATGAGAACAATATTTGCAGAATACAATCCACAACGCAACAGCATTGATGTGTATACCAGTGCTGGCTATATGCTCCGTATTGACTGTTAGGAAGCTGAGAAGGATTTATAACCCACACCCGGATCAGTCTGTTCATTAAACGCACTTGCCATTGATGAACCACTTGAATATGCAAAATTATATCTTGATGGAACGATGCAAATATGGGTGGATGCAGATGACACTCTTTATTTATAATGTTAAATAATCCCCAAAAATTCTAAAATTTTTCGGGGATTATTTTTGGCTTATATTTATTATTCAATTTAACTGATAATGATTCTCATATGAGATTTATCTTTAGAAATCATATCATCAATCACGCCAGTCTGCATCTGATTCCCATTTACATTCCGTAATCTGCATATTTGAAAATGTTGCCTTATATGAGCCTTCTGTCGGGCTGCATGCATATATTCCATAAGTAATTTTTTCTGCACCTTCCCACATATGGAAAATACGCATTTGTCTGAAATTTATGCCATCCTCACTGCATTCAATACAGTAGTCACTGTCCCTTCGTGAAAAACGATACCACATACTTTTAATATCAGAGGATATGTCTGTTGTTGCCCAGTCAGAATATCCATGATTGGTTACAACGCTTCCCAATCGCTGTATTTTTTCATTCTCATATTCTATAGATGCCTTAAACCAATTATCACTATTTAAATACATAGCCACACCACACTGGTCAAAACGACAGGTACTCTCGAATTCTGTTTTAACAATAAAAGAAAAGTACTTGTCCGTTGTTTCAACTTGAAATACTGGAGCATTATCATTTTGAAAACCATAATAAGTGCGTGCCCATAAGTCGGTACCCCTTTCTGTAAGAATTACAACTTTATCCTCACTAATTTGTACCTGCTTTGGTTGACGTATCCATTTAGGATTGTTTTTCAAAAATTCCATCTTTTTTCTCACTTTCTTTTTTATTTTAATAAGCAGCTATATTTAGTGCCTACTTTTCACTGTATTATAATTAGTAATTTTCTTTTGTCTTCTGCAAAGAATGACTCCTATAAGTAGCAACACTGGAAAAATAATTCCTGCCAAAATTCCCATCTTTAGGTTATCCCCAAAAGCTCCTGATACCATTCCAACCAATGTAGGACCTCCTGAACAACCTATATCTCCACCTAATGCCAGCAATGCAAACATGGCTGTTCCCCCTTTGGGCAAAGCTGCTGATGCCTTGCTGAAAGTTCCAGGCCACATGATTCCCACTGAAAGCCCACAGACAGCGCAGGCAATCAGATTTAATAGCGGAATCGAGAATAATGAAATCCCTAAATAGGATAAAATACATAAAAAACTACTATAAATCATAAAGTGTTCCAAATTGATACGATCACCATACTTACCATAAAACAATCTTGATATTCCCATTAGAACCGCAAATGCCATCGGCCCTGCTAAGTCGCCGGCTGCCTTTGAAATTCCAAGACCTTTTTCTGTAAAAGCAGAGGCCCATTGACTTACTGCTTGCTCACTTGCTCCTGCACATATCATCATAATCAACAAAATCCAAAAAATTTTCATCCGAAACAATTCCTTTAATCCAAGTCCGGTATCTCCATCCTCAAGCAATGGTGCAATGGGAACCTTTGAAAAAACAAAAGCATTTCCAATTGGAATAACCGCCCAAATAATGGCTAATATTTTCCAGTTATCTATACCGACTACATAAAAGAACACGGTTGATATGAGTACAACTCCGGCGTGTCCCCAGCAATAAAAAGAATGCAACAGGCTCATTGCTTTTTCCTTATTGTCGGATGGGCAAGCCTCAACAACTGGACTGACTAAGACTTCCAAAAGTCCACCACCTACCGCATAGATCATTACAGCAATCAAAATTCCAATAAAGGAAACCGGTAAAATCTCTGGTAAAACTGTAAGAAGGAATAATCCTGCCGCTGCTAGAACATGAGCTATAATCATTGATATCCGATATCCTACTTTATCAACAAATCTGACAGAAAGAAAATCAACCAGTAGTTGTATCCCAAAATTAAAAGTCACTAACAATGTAATTTGGGAAATTGGAATATGATAGCATTTCTGAAAAAACAAAAAAAGCAGTGGTGTAAAATTATTAACGATAGCTTGTACAATATAACCTACAAAACAGGCTGTAATCGTCTTATTATATTGGCTTTTCATTTTGTCCTCCTCTAATAAATGTGATTATATCGTAAACTTTATATCTAGTCATTGTATAAAATCATATATTTATGGTACAATATAACAAATTTTATTATTTATGAGGAAATATAGCATGGAGACTTTTAAGATAACTACAGATGAAACACTACGAGAAACCATCCAGCATGGCAACAATCGTTATCCATTTGCATACTATCCTGATAATATTTGGAAATTTGACTTCCATCGCATTGACTGGCATTGGCACCATGAATTAGAATTTCTTTATACTGCTGAAGGTACTGCGCTCTGCCTTATAGGTACAAGTAAAATAGAACTACATAAAGGTTGCGGCATATTTATCAATAGCGGTGTCCTGCATCGTTTTGAAGCACAAAGCAGTACATTTGCACCTAATATTGTTTTTTCGCCAACCCTATTAGCACCCGAAAACAGCCTCATTTACGAAAAATATATTCTTCCTGTGATAAGCTCGTCTGTTCCATATCAAGTTTTCAGTCCATCCAACACATTTGGAAAACAGGTGCTACAACTTTTGTCGCAAATTTGTACTATTCAGGAAACTAAGCCGGATAATGAATTATGTACTATACAACTTTTATTTCAGCTTTGGAACATATTGCAAAAAAATATGGACTGGACTTCTGATTCTAACCGTATTCATCGATTAAATCACAAACAAGCAAGATTACAAGCTATGATGCAGTATATTCATGATCACTACATGGAAGAGATTACATTGGAGACGATTGCGGCATCGGCATCTATCAGCAAAAGTGGAGCTTTACACATTTTTCAAACTGGCATCCACTGTTCTCCGGTAGCATATCTAATTCAATACAGACTGGCACAGGCTGCTGAACAACTTTATATCACTCAAAAATCGGTTTCTTCCATTGCAGAAGAAACCGGATTTACAAGTTCCGGCTATTTCTGCCGGAAGTTTAGACAATATTATCATATGAGTCCAAATGAATACAGAAAGAAGAAAACAGAGGAAATTTCTTAATTTCTACTTTCTGTAATGTCTATGCACACTCTACAAGAAAAGCCAAGCGGGAATCCGCAAAGTTACTTGATAAAGTGGCAGGCAATGACTAAATAAAACTTTCCCTTATTTCCCTTACGATTATCTCATAAGGGCAAAAATAAGGGAAAATACATATCATTTCACTAATGAATGGGCTGGAATGTCTGTAAAATAGGGAAAGTTAGAAATATATTTCGGCAAACTTGAATTTGTCGGGTTCTTTACATAGATAAAATATTAATTTTTCTTTCCACACCTAAAAAAAATAAAGTCTGGCTGATGAATAACTCCTCCAAACATATCTGCTCGCTTTTCTCTAATTGATTCTGGTACTTTTGATTCCTGACATTCCTCAATAATAAATCCAGCAGAAACAATATCATTTATTAATGTTGAAATCGTTCTATGATAAAGTTCATATTCATCTACTACCCAATGAATAACACGCTTACCCTCTATTCCGTAATTTCGTAGATTAGCATATAATCTTTCTCCAGTTTCTGTTCTGGTATATCTGTCAAAAGTCCCATCATATGCTGTACTTATTGGGTGTGACATCGAAAAAACACATTTGCCATTTTCATTCAAGTGACTATAAATCTGTTTCATAAGCCTTTCAAAATTTTCTACATAATCAAAAGCCAATGAACTTGTAATAACATCAAACTTTTCCTCTAAATCATCCAATTCTTCAAAAGCCAGTCTTCTGTATTCAATATTAGAGACAGCATTATTTTTTCTTGCATATGCTAACATTTTTTCCGATATATCAATTCCAAGAACGGATAACGCCCCTTTCTTTGAATATTGAAGTGCATGTTGCCCCATACCACATCCAATATCTAATACTTTCTTTTTATATAGTTCAGGTATCATCCCTAATATTATTGGTGTTTCAATAATATCATTAAAATTGATTTCTTTGCTACGTATTTTCTCGAAGTTTTCGTAAAATAAATCATTATCATAAATATTTTGTTTTGACATTCTGCAACCAGCCTTTCATATAAAAAATTATTTTTTGTTTTCTTCTACTTCCATCTTCTTGTCTTTCGGGCAACAAGCATCCTTCTCTTTCAGCTCGGTCAATTCCGATTCTAATGTCTCTATTATAAAGAGGAAAAAGAGCTCCTTCGAGCTCTTTTGAGTCAGTTCTGCAAACTGGAATTTCTAATTGTGTTGCCATGTCATTACATAATCTTTTTCTCCAGTAGCCTCATCTAAGCCACTATGCTGAATCTCAAATCCTTCTCTCTTATAAAAGGATATTGCCCGTGCGTTCTTTTGGTATACGTTCAAGAGCAACTTATTCCTTTTATCCTTTGCATATTTCCTATGCATGTTTTCCGTTTCAAAACTCTTCGTCTTCATCGATTTCTTCATCCGGTTGAATCTCACAAACAAATTCAATATTTCTTTTGCCGAATACATCTGTCAGATAAGTAATCTCTTCTTCATTCATTGTAAAAAATGACCATTCATTCTCGCTGACAGTTATTTTCTCCTGTTCTGTTGTCGTCACCTCCAAGGTGATAACACTCAAACTCCCCTTCCCTGTTTCGAACAGTCTTATCATTTGTACCTTTGCCAGATCCAGCGCAGTCAACTTTCCACCATATACAGATACAAGAAAGCTCTTTGTCAAATATATTCTAAAATCATTAAACCAGAGAGCTTCCGGCTGATTACATTCTTCGTCAATCTGCTCTGCCAATGGATGTCTGTATTTTTTTATCGCACGCACCTGTATGAATACCATCGAAATTCCAATCAATATTAAGATGCCGCCGATATCCAGATTCACAAAATATCCTTCCTTGAGTATTTTTCCATAGGTAAGCTTCGTCATACGTATAGCAATAAATTTGTGATTGATATACGCACTTACGATTGTTTTTACATTCTCATCAATCACAACTTTCGTCATGCCTTCCACTCTTGCCGTACCGTTCTCTTCCACTCTCTGCTTCAAATCTACGAACTGTTCCGGTTGCATCTCTACAATATAGCTTTCCTCAGCGGTTGTTACAAGGTAATATCCTTCATATTTATTTTCCGCCAACTTCTCCGGTACCCGGATAATATCAATATATGCTGTCTGATTCGCAGGATTGGATTCTTCCTGTAATACCAGTTCAAATGGTCGGACATAATCCATCTTTCTCTTTGTCTGAATCATTCCAAATCCCACCAATAATATTCCTATCACTAAGAGGATCATTCCAATTGTCCGCCCTATTTGATTTAATTTGTATTCTTCTTTTATATGCTTATTCGTATATTTCATGTCATGTATCCTCCTACACTTGATTTTTCAGTCCGGCAAAACGGAATTATAAATACTTCATATATTGTCGCTCCTTCAAACTTCGATTGTTAAACTTAATTCATTTATTATACCTTATATCGGCAGCTTTGCATACCCATATCTTATGTCATATTTCTGCGATACAAAAGAACTAATTTATGAAAACGTGCGACAGTGTTGCGCGTTTTCATAAATCTAGCATATTAAATACAGCTATCATTCTTCATAAACTCCATATATAATACCCTCGCAACGGCTGCTTGATCACGTTTCGCCGTTCCAGTTCATACAGCACACTGATTGTCGTCGATACACCGAGTCTTGCCTGTGCGATCACATCATCCACATGCACGGGATCCAAGCCTAGAAGGTCATATACGGTCCGTTCTGAGGCTGTCAGGTTATCCCGCATTTCACATTGTTTTTCAGCACTACCGGATGCAGTACCGCTAACATCATCCATATTCAGGCGTTCCTCTCCCCACAGATCAAGCAGGATATCCTTCGGTCTTGTCACGCACATGGCGCCCAACTGGATCAAATGATTTGTACCCTCACTGAATGCATCTAATACTCTGCCCGGCAGAGCGTACACCTGTTTTCCCTGATCAAGTGCCAGATCTGCTGTAATCAGAGAACCGCTTTTCTTCTTGGCACAGGATACTAAAACACCATCCGACAGTCCGCTAATGATCCGGTTTCTGAGTGGGAACTGAAACGCAAGCGGCGGTACATCCAGACAATATTCGGACAGAATCAATCCCCGTTCTTCAATCTGCGCGAATAATTCGATATTCTCGCGCGGATATGTGACATTGATCCCGCAGCCAAGCACTGCAATCGTATAGCCACCTGCTTCCAGACAGCCGCGATGTGCCTGACCATCGATACCCCTGGCCAGTCCACTCACAATCTGGATTCCCGCCTTCGCAAGCTCCCTCGCAAAGATACGTGTCGTTTCTTTACAGTATGTATCTGCATTGCGTGCACCCACAATCGCAACCGACTGATTATAATAATTGATGCTCTCCCGAATTTTGCCACGCGCAAATAAAATCTCCGGTTTATCGTAGATATTTGTAAGCTTCTCCGGGTATAACGGATGCCCCGGATATAAGATCCGGATGTTTCGTTCCTTTAATCGTCCGTATACTTCATCCAGATAATTTGTATTTTTGCGAAGTAAAAGCGTCTGATATTCCGCCGGTTCAAATTGCTTCGCCAGCTCCTTCTCAAGCTCCGGTACCGATTGCTCCATAGCCTGCTCGGCCGTACCGTACCGTAGAATCAGATAATATTTTACTTTTGATGATATCTCATGATTTCCATATAGCCAAAGCCTTGCCATCTCACTTCTAGTTTCCATACAGAACCCCCTTTGCAAATACATCCTGATTGCGGTAAAATGCCGCTTCCTGCAGATGCGCATGTTCAATTTCTTCACTGCCAGCCAGATCCGCGATTGTGCGGGCAAGCTTCAAGACGCGGTGCACACCTCGCACAGATAATTCCTGTTCTTCAAAAAGCTGAAGCACCAGCCTTTTTCCTTCCTCCGATAACGTGATATATTCCTCCAGATTCTTTCCATCGAGCTGTGAATTAAACAACAGTCCGGTTCCGGCAAACCGTTCCTTCTGCATCTGTCTTGCCTGTTCCACCCGTGCCCGGATTGTCTTTGAAGATTCCGTTTTCTGTTTGGAGAAAAGCACCTCCTGCTTTACGCCTTTAACCTCCATCCGGATATCGATCCGGTCAAGCAACGGTCCGCTTACCTTGCTTTGATAACGGCGGATCTGCTGTTCCGTGCAGCTGCATCTACGATAATCCGGGTAGTTTCCACACGGACAAGGATTCGTTGGCACACTGAACTTGATACAATCTAACCATTATTATCCTTGGGGTGTTCAAAAGGAGGTTCGTTTGAACACCCCTATAAAAATCGCCTTAATGAGCATAAAAGATGGCAGGCAGTCTTGTTATAAGACCGCCTGCCTGTAGATTATTCTTATTCTGTTTTCTGTATCTCGTCAATCCGACAAACTGAAAGTTATCCGTTAAGTTGGCTCCATTCTTCTCGTGTTATAGCATACGCGTATGAAATCTCATTCTTTGCATCAGGATATTCCTTATTCCATTTGCAATTGCGGTAGAATATGATGCAACATTTGTATATTTCATATAGGAGTACAAACAATTATATTCCGTATTTTCAAATGCCCAGTCTCTAACCGCTCTTGCAGCTTCGCTCCCAAATCCTTTTCTCCAATATTTTTTATGAATGTGATATCCAATTTCAGGAAGCATTTCTCCATGAATACTTTGAATGGTCATCCCGCAATCACCAATAAATTTGCCGGTTTCCTTTAAGATTACTGCCCATATACCAAAGCCATATTTTTGATAATTTTGAATATTCCATTCAATCCAACGCTTTGTCATCTCTTCGTCATAAGGTTTAGGGTAATACTGCATGGTCTCTGCATCGGGCAGGATTTCAAACAGTACGTCAATATCTGCCAAAGTATATTCCCTTAATAGTAACCTCGCTGTTTCAAGTACCATTATCATTCCTCCAAATCCCGATTTATCAACATGTCACACTAATTACATCAAATATTGTTTTATGTAACAATCAAAAAAATTATTGTTTATTCTTTATTCCATTTTAATCACTTGGTATTGATTTATTACGAATATACCACACTAAATCAGATATAGATTCGTGTAATTGGCAATACAGTTCCCTATACTCTTCCGAAAAAGATCTCTCAAGTTTCACCTTTTCTTCCATAATGTTCATTCCCTTGATATTTCCTTCCGGTGTCATTGCAGTATATATCTGCGCTAACGTCAACAACATATTCGAACACTTATTATCTACAGCATCCATCTCATTCCATACTTTTTCAAGTTTCCCTAACATTTCTTCACTATCAAAAATCGAATATGACAACATTTTGATGATATTGGAATAAGTCTGAATTTCATCAGCTATCCCTAACAAGTATCGTCTGATATTTCCATTTTCCTCATGAGAAATAGGTCTTGGAACAATTTCGTTAATAATCGTATTCAATACATTCGGATCGCACTTAGTAAGAAGAATGGCTGATTTTTCAGCAATTTGATCTGCAACTTTTTCTTTTTGAGTAAAGCGCATACTATCTACATTGTTATTGTAAGACTGCTTCTGTGTATTTTTAGAAGCTTTATAACTGGTGATCATTGCAATTATTGACACCAATGCTGTTATAAGTGCAGGTAAAATATTTGTTATAATTTTCCCATAATTCACATGAACCTCCCCCTTTACATATTAAGATTTTCCTATTAAGGGAATTATTTAATAGTTAAAACATTACGTTCAGCACATGCACCTAATGTACATGATATATACACTCCAACATATATTTCCCCCGGATTGATTCTACTGTTGAGTAACCTTCTCCTGCCTCAATAATTTCAGAAATATCGTTTGGTTTTGCTGCATCATATAATTCTTTCCATTGATTATGCATTGATTAAATATTCTCCAAAATCATGATATCATCAGTCCGACAAACTGAAATTAGTCATAGTATTCCTGTATAGAGAAAAACAACAAAATAATAGCCTTTTACTCATCCATCATACGTCGATTGTTAAGATGTTCAATTATGGATTCTTTATTATTAAGCGTTTTCACAAAGTCCGTTGCAGACATTGCCATATCAAATGTAGAAAGCGCATACGATAAAACAGGGACAAAACCCATTGCACCCTTGGCAAAACCAATTATCGCATTTTTTCTCGTTTTCTTCTTATTTAAAAAAATATTATCATACTCCTTCTTTAGTAAGTCATCTATTTTGAAAAAAACTTCATTTGCAATCTCATCCACATTTACGTGTGTATTTACAATCTCATTTGTTGCTCTATAAAAAAAATCTCGAAAGTCGGTACATTGCTTTTTGTTGTGATATCTAACTATTTCATCATAATCTAATTCCATTAATGCTGCCATTTGATCATTTCGATGAATAGCACAAGTATACATATAATCGCTTGACACCCTCAACGATTGTTTTTTTAACTCTCTTTGCAATGGTACCCACTCACTTCTTGACATAATAGGGTTTGACTTAAGGCGCATTGTTACTACTGAATGTAATTTGTATTCATAGTAATTTACAGTTGCCATAGATGGTAATGCTTGCAATGACAAAAGACATCTTACGAAATCTTTATTAAAATCCCCCCAAGATTCAAAACAAAACATTTCTATAAACCGTTTTTCATCTTCGGTAAGAAGTTTTTGGCTATAATTTAAAGCCTCCAAATAATTTTGATATATACCATTTCTATATAATTCTTCTTGAATTTTATCTATGGACAAATTCTTTATCTTCTCAATATTACTTACTACATCATTTGTAATGTCAAATATCTGATTAATCCAAGATACCCCAGCATCATGCGATTCATCGATTATAGTTTTTTTCTCTTCATGAGTAAGTAAAGAATTAAATGGAAATATAATAGTAAATACCTCATTTTCTTCAACTGAAAGATAACGCTTAATTTCCCAAATATATAAAATATTCATATAAAATAGAAAATCACCAGTATACAAATCCATTTTATCATCTGTTATATCTAATGTATAAAAAGGATCATTGAATACTAATAAATCATAAAATAGCGAATTTCTTTTTATCTCGCTCATATATTCTGAAATAAATGTATTATCTCCCGTACCAAATATGCCGACATTTGCTTCTTTTATTATAAATTCAATAATCGTTTCTTTATTTTTTTCCCAAAACTCCTTATTTCTTTTATACAACTGTCTTCTTTTAAATGAATGATTATCCTTATAGCCAGGGATAAATAAAGTAGCATGCTGTTGTTTGGCTAAAAATTTTTTCACTGCTTCTTCAACAGATATATTATTCTCTGAGTAAATTAGTATCAACTCACTAAACAATTCGTAAATTAGATCAAAATATTCTTTTTCTAATTCAAGTACTTTTTTGCCAAGTTCATTCATATACATCACCTACCTTTCAAATTTGTTAATCTTAACAAATTTATTATACATTATATCAACAGAATCGTATATGTATTTTTACCAAATTTCTGTAATATAAAAAGACGGTCTCTCTATTAGACCGCCCACCTATTGATTATCCTTATACAATTTTTCTATATCTTGGCAGCTCTGAGAACAGGAATTTTACTATCCTCAATTTTCCTTTAATTTTAATATGTATTGTTCTATTTCAAAAATAGCAGTAATCTATGGTGCCATGGAATTCGGAATGCACTTCCGTTTGTAGTAACACCGAGCAGCTAAGCTGCTCTTTTTTAACCTCATCAAGCAAAAGAACTCAGAAGCTTTTACACTTCTGAGCTCTACTTTTCTATTTTATTACTTTCTAGCACCACATGAGCAAGTCCAGTAACCTTCCTCATCATGATGAACAGTGTGTGTCTTTGCTGGGATAGTCTCTGTCCAAGCGTCATGAGTCATTATAGACATCGTAGTCGTGCCATGACCATCAGCAGTACATGAACCTCCGCCATAAGTAGCATGTGCATCAAAATCAGCATAATTTGTAAACTTCTGATAACACGTATTGCACTGTACTACCGGCACAGTCTTGTACTCAGCTGGATGCTCAATCGTCTGTTCCGGAGTGTCAACTACCGTCTCATCCCAAGCATCCTTAGTCTTTACCCAAACATTGTAATTATGCTGATGCTGCGGTGTAGGAGCCTCTGTCGTTGCTGGAGTAGATGGCTTCTGACTTGGTGTTGAGTTACTACTTCCAGAGTTACCACCAGAGTTACCATTGTTACTTGGCTTTGGTGCTGTACTCTGTCCACTATTAGTACTTCCACTATTATTACTATGGTTTGTACCTGGCTTTGCAGACTCTGTTGTACTTGGCTTCTTCTCTTCAGTAGTCTCTTCAGCTTTCTTCTTTCCGCCACCGATTTCTGTTGTAGCTGGAGCTTCAGTTGTTGCTTCTGCTTCTAAAGTTTCCTTTTCAGGTGCAGGCTTTTCTACTACTTCCTCAGTTGTAGCATCTGCACTAGCATCGCCTATTGTAGCAGCTGTATCTGTTGCAATGCTCTCAACAGTAGTTGTCTTTCCTTCATTCTTACTGCAACCTGTCAACATCAATGCTACAAGCGCAATTGAAATTATAATCTTTCTCATAATGAATTCCTCCTCTTCCGATTGTATCAGATTTTCCTCTGATTGCAACCTTCATTTCTTCTTTTATTTCAAAACCATTCTTGAATACAAACCTTATATCGTCCTTTGCTTTTACCACTACTTCCTGCACAAGGCTGCTCCAAAGTCCCTCATCGAATTCATCTACCAAAGTACCATGCTTTTCCAATGCCCGGATAAATCCCTTGAATAATTCTCTCTGAGCCTTTTTACTATCAATCTGTTCTGAAATCTTATCATATTCTGATTTTAAGACATTGTACCTTTCGGTAAGATCAGCATATCTTCTCTCATACTCGTTCTGGTCAAGTGCCATCCGGCTGTTCTCTGCTATGGCTGTCTGCATCTGATCAGCAATAATATTCAGTTCTTCAACCTTATCCCCTAATTCCTTATCAAAGTCATCTGTATTGCATACCATATCCATCATTATCTTTGTGTTTTCTATGATTTCATCCTTTTCAGAAAACAGTTCATTTGCTGCCTTGATAAACAATCCCTTGATTTCATCCTCTGTAATATGTGGTGTTTTGCATTTACATCCCTTATCATACTTCTTATTGCATCTGTAAATCACTCGCCTGTACTTGTCATTGGAATGCCAGACCTTGGCTCCATACCATGAACCACATTCTCCACACTTTAATATGGAAGAAAAGCATCCAACCCCACTGTACCTGTCCATATTTTTCCTTCGATAAAGTTCTGCCTGCACCTGCTCGAACTGATCAGCGGTTACAATGCCTTCGTGGTGTCCTTCCACATAATACTGTGGCACTTCACCATTATTATCGACTCGCTTATGTGTTAGAAAATCCTTAGTAAAGGACTTCTGTAGCAAAGCGTCACCTTTGTATTTTTCATTCTTCAGAATACTGAGAACTGAACTCGTATACCACTTATCTTTTCCGGCAGCAGTTTTTACTCCCATTTCTGTCAGTTCCTTTGCTATCTGGTAAGTAGAATATCCCTCAAGAAATCTTTTGTATATATACCTTACTACGATTGCTTGTTCCTCATTGATAACAAATTCTCCATTCGGTCCCCTGTCATATCCAAGGAATCTGGAAAATGCAACACTCGCCTTTCCATCAGCAAATGATTTTCTTTTTCCCCATGTGGTATTCTCTGAAATAGATCTTGATTCTTCCTGCGCCAGTGAACTCATAATGGTAATCAGCAGCTCTCCCTTGGCATCGAGCGTCCAGATATTCTCTTTCTCAAAATAAATCTCTATGCCTTTTTCCTTCAGTAAACGTACCGTTATAAGAGAATCCACAGTATTTCTTGCAAATCGGCTTATGGATTTTGTAATGATAAGGTCTATCTTGCCTGCAAGAGCATCCACGACCATCTGATTAAATCCATCACGGTGATTGGTATTAGTTGCTGTGATACCATCATCTGTATAAATTCCTACAAACTCCCAATTGGGATTCGATTTTATGTACCTTGTATAATAATCTACCTGTGCATCATAACTTGTTGCCTGTTCCTCTGAATCGGTTGAAACTCTGGCATAGCCTGCAACCCTTCTCTTTCTAACACTCTGCAATGGTCTGGAATCAAATCGATTCAAAGTAGCAGGTATCGTGGTTACTCTTTTTGCCATGTTACCACCTGCCCTTTCTTGTAATAAAACTCTATCCTGTCATCGTAATTGATTGCTTTTTCTATGTTCTGTGTAAATAATCCGTCACACTGTTCTTCATGAAAAAGTTCCTGTGCAGCTTTTCTGAACATACTGTCAAACTCCCTCGGAGCAGAGCAGTTTCTGCAAACCCATACCTTACATTTTGTTTTCTTTCCGGCAGGTCCCATTTTCCAAGTATCCGATTCAAGCATTCCGCCACAACTTCCACAAAACAGCCGCATAGAAAAACCGCTATAACCTTTTTGGTATTTTCTAATGATCTGCCTGGTTATACCATTTTTCATTCGGAACGTAATGTACGCATTGTCGATTGTGATAAGAGCAATCCGGCTCTTAACCGCATAAGCATTAAATCCATCAAGTTTTAATACCTTTGTGGCAGCATCTTCCAATTCTGATTCGTAAATATCCCGGAAGTCGCATACTGCCTTGCCTTTTCGTTCTTTCGTGTTGCAAATCCACTTCTTTCCATACTTAGATGTCCGTCTGCTGATAGAACATCCGCAATTGGCACATCTGACAATCCCTGAGAAGACTGTCAGCTTTGGATTCCTGTTTGGCATTGAAGCCGCCCTATCTTCCATGATCTGCTGTGCCTTATCAAAATCCGTCTCTGATACCAATGGTTCGAACATTTCTTCCACAGCATACATTGGCAACTCGCCTTTATTCTTTCTGCGTTTATGTCCTTCCGTGAGGAAATTCTTCTGAAGCAACATGGTTCCCGTGTAAGAAAGGCTTGAAAGAATATTTTTAATGGTAGCGTCATCCATTGGTACTCCACTCTGTCCCTTTACCCCCTTCTTTGCTAACCCCTTTGCTATGCTGTAAGCAGGTTCTCCAGAAAGGTATCTGACATAAATTTCTCTTACAACCTCTCCCTGTTCTGGGATAATGCTGAAACTCGCACCATTCCATTCATATCCATAAGGTGCTTTGATTCCATTTGGAATACCTACCTTGAATTTCTTTCTGATTGACCATTTTATATTTTCGGAAATGCTCTGGCTCTCTGCCTGTGCAAATGCAGCCAAGAGGGTAAGAAGAAGCTCTCCCTCTTTCGATATGGAATGAATATTCTCTCTTTCAAAGTAAACATCAATGCCCAAATCCTTCAGATGTCTTGTTGCATTTAAGGTATCAACCGTGTCTCTTGCAAATCGGCTGACTGATTTTACAAGTACAAGATCAATCTTTCCGGCTTCACAATCTGCAATCAATCTTTTGAAATCATCTCTGTGTTTGGTGGCAGTTCCCGTGATACCTTCATCAGCATAGACCCCGGCATATTCCCATTCCGGACTGCTTTGTATCAGCGCACTGTAATGGCTTACCTGGGCAGAAAGCGAATGATGAAGCTGTTCTGTTTCCATAGAAACTCTCGCATATGCAGCTACCCTTTTTCTTGCCTTGAGCCTTGGTAGAACTGGCTCGATTCTTCGTATATTCGCCATAATTAACCTCCTTGTCCGTGTGCTATATTCCCGTAACTTTCAAACTTTATCAAGCGAATATCGGTAAATAATGTAGACAAAGATATGCCATATTTCTTCCGAAAATTTGTATCAATTTGCTCGTACTCTTTATCCGAAATAATCCCCTGTTTTAAGAGATTTTTGGCAGTAGACATTGTTCCAAGATACATTTTTTCATTCTGAATCTGCTCTTTAGTCATAACTGCCACCACCGAATCTGTCCTCGATATAGCAGGCATGACTGCAGTATTTTCTATTCTTGTTGCCATAAGCACTGAAAGGCTTTTTGCAATGCGGACATATAAACTCATAATTGGCTTTACGATTCACCTTATCAAGGTGACTGTTCCACCATTTATTCCTGCATTTATCTGAGCAAAACTTCTTCTCTTTCCGGCCTCCCGGCTGCACCACCTCTTTTCCACAACAAAGGCAGTGATGTACTTCTCCATCAATGGGTGCAGGGTTTGCCATCACTCCTCCAAGTCCGTGCCTCCTGCAATATGTTTTTATTGTATTTTCGCTTAAAGAAAGACTCTGTGCGATTCTTCCGTATCCATACCCTTTGCCTCTGAGTTCCTTTATCTGCTGTCTCTGTGTATCGTTCATGCTATTCACCTCCATCGGATTTTTGAAGGGAATAAACTTTTATAGGTTCATCGTTAATTCATTTTCCCTTCACTATCCAATGGACAGAAAAAAATAAAATGGGCGGGGGAAAAAATCAAAAGTTATTATTACCTTCAAATGTGAAAGTAAGGAAAAAAGCCTTTTTCCTGTTTTGAGGCAAAAAAATAAGGCTCAGAAGAATTTTTCCCTCCGAGCCTATGGTATAAAAGCATATTTACTTTAAGAGTTTATTTACTTTTTTCTGGACTTCCGAATAGTCATATCCGGCTTGTGCGAGTCGGTTCTTTCTATCAGAACCATTGCCCCAGTCACCATGAATTACTTCTCTGGCAATCTCATCAACAGACTTCTTGGATGGGGCTCCAAGCCTGTCATTTACAATGCCCTGAATAGCAGAATAATCATATCCGGCATCCTCAAGTCTTTCTTTTCTGTCAGCACCGTTCCCCCATCTGCCTGCAATCACCTCATCAGCAATTACCTCATTGGATTTCTTTGCAGGAGCAGATGTTCCTGACTTAGCATATCCATTCAACCCTGCCGCCTTAATCTTTGCAGGATAGTCTACATAGCAGTAATTCTGATCACAGGTCTGACCATTGATCTTATTGCTGCGGATAAGATTTGTCTCTCCACCAAACTGCCACATCTGCGTTTCAGCTCCACTACTTAAAACAGGCTTACTCTTTCCCCATCTGGCAATCCAATGGCTGTATCTTGTGAGTTCTCCGTCATTCATTTTACTAATGAAAAATGATTCCGATGAATAAATACCTACCCAATAACCTTCTGCTTCCATAGTTGAGCAAAATGCTTTCACAATCTCCGTAAGCGTTGCTCTGTCATTGTCTGTGATCATTTTGCCCTCAACATCATAAAAGACAGGGTACTCATATTTCTTTCCACTAAGGATAGAAATAAAATACTCTGCCTCTTTCTTTGCATCAGCCACGCTTTTTGCATTTCCGAAGAAATATGCTCCCTTCGGGAGTCCACATTCCATACATTTTCTATAATTATCCTCAAATCTGCTGTCTTTGTAGAGTCCATCATCACCGCCTCCTGCTTTAATGATGGCAAACTCTACACCCTCATTATTCTTTGCATTGGCAAAGTTGAAATCTCCCTGCCAACGACTTACATCAATTCCAAATTTCTGATCCATATTAGTCATCCTCCTTTTCTTCATCTTCTGCACGATCGTGCAGTTGTTCCAATACAGCTTTAATCTTCTGCGGTACAGGCAATCCCAAATGGGAAGCATTCTCTAAGAGACTTACACCCTCATTGGAAATATAGAAGAAAATCACTGCTGTTCTAAGCACACTGCCTGTCTTGATTACGTGCAAGTCAAGAATATTTGCAATTCCTACCAAGAGAAAAATCAGAACCTTCCGGCAGATTCCTTTGAAGCCAACCTCACTTGACAATGCTTTGTCGTTGATTGCACACATGACTCCTGTGATATAATCAATAGTCACAAATGCAATTAATGTGTATAACAAACCATCACATCCTCCCAAAAAGTAACCAAGCCATCCTCCTACGGCCGTAAATACGAACTGCACTGCATTCCAGAATTCTTTCATCGTCTTGTCCTCCTTATAAATATTTGTATAAAAAAAGCAGCCTCTTTTGCTGCTAATTTTCATGTTCCTGTATGATGTATGTCACCTTCATTGTCTTATCCGCCGTTTTCGTAACCGGGGACTCCAAATTATTTATGGTTGCCAGATAATTTCCCGGATATATAAAATCTCCCGACCAATATACACACTCTTTATGCCCCATTACCTGAACACCTCCCGGTGTAGAGTTATACCGATATCCATAAACAGCTCTGTTCTCCGAAAATGTTATGGTTTCCTTTTCCGTATTCAGAATAAGGTTTCTTTCAGATGCACTCATATAGCTGTGGCTGTAAGTATCATAATAAATACGTCCGTTAACCGCATAGGCCGGATAGATATAGTTGCTTTGCCCAGACTTTGGTACTTCCATTTTTACCACGTCTGTAGAATTCCCAATTTTAATTTTGAATATTGAATATCCCCTATAGGATAGCGCATAAAAATATCCCTTATATGCAAAACAAGTGGTTGATCCTGCATATATCTCTTCATTGCACTGATTTGTCATCGGATATTCCGTTACAGACCAGTTTTCGCAGTTTATCTTAATAATGTTAAATGCCCCTCCTGCCTTTACCGTACTAGATGATGCATAAATATATACACTGTTTTCTTCTTCAACATAATTGTAGTAAAAGTAATTCGTCTGATACAGACCTGTAGTAAAATCAGGAAGATCGATAACTTCAATCAAATCTCCCGCTTCTGATGGGGTGTTAAAAACAGATAGTGATTTGAAATACCCTTTTCTTTTTACAATAGAGATTGATTTTGTAGAATTACATCTGAAGTAATACAGGATGTCATTTTCCGCATCAACTGTAAATAAATACTGTGTAACACCTACACTATTGCTGTTTCCCCGGTATGTAGTATTAGTCATGCCACCCATAAAATTGACGGATCCATTATTTGTTCTGATGCTCATATTAGTTCCCGTATTGGTGAAAACGGCATCCTCTGAGCCATAACCGTTATAACCAGCCCAACAGCTTGTCAGACATACAGATGCAATTCTTCCATTTCCCTGTGAAGTTGTAAAATCATATACATACTTCACATACTTATCCGTAAGGTTCACTTCGCTTTCCGTCACATTAAAATCTCCCCGGCACGTTCCAATACCGTCATTCTGCTGACCATAAACACCACACGCAGTCATACTGACTCCTGACGGTGCAAATAGCATTTCCCGGTCTTCCTCGATCTCACCATCAAACATTAAAATGCCACCCAGAAGTTTTTCATAATATGGCAGTATGCCCGTACCAAACAAATAGGATGTATCCTTATAAAGTCCCATAGGTTCAAAAATATGCTTCAATGCATTGGTTACCATATTTTCATCTTCGTGTCTTTCCACTTTTCCGGTATTTACATCCGTAAGTTCAATAATTGTTTTTCCCTTTAACATATCCCGCCTCCTAATTTTCATAAGTAATTTTGAATCGTGTAAGTTTTGCCCCGTTATACAGAATGAACTGTATATAAAGCATCCGTTTTGTCTGGCACAGATTCCAAAGTTCATTAACATCTCTGGCAAGAAACTCCTCCAATGTAACCTCCGTCACATATTCCGTTCCTCCGTCATAGGAAGTCTTAACCCCTATCGTGCCGGAATACTCTGCAGTAATCAGACGTATCCCCTTGATGGTCTCACTATGCATATCTGCAAAACCAAGCAGAGTCTGCGGGAACGGATATGCGGTAAGGTCTGCCTTCATCAATAGACTTTCTGAAGGATCGTTCGTCCAGAAAAATACTTCCGGATTCACAAGTCCAAGTAACAGGCTTCCGTCCGGTATACTGTCTATGCCATAGCGATAAAAATATGCAGACGTAGGAACAGCCAACTCGACCTGTTTTAGCTCTTCATTTTCAACTGTGTAATACTTTCCCTGACTCCGTATCAGATATGAATCCGTATAGACATCTGCTTTCTGGTATTCCTCATAAGAAACCTCCCACTCCATACCATCCTCATCCTGATGATAAAAGCAGATGCTCTTCCTGCCTCCAGTTCCATCACACACATTGAACGGTATGGTTTTTCCGTTGCAGACCAGCTGTGAAGTTCCATAATAGGAACTGCTCGTTGGTTTCTGCACGACATTCAGATATATGTCATTGCTATCAAAAAGGAACAATTCAAAAATCAGTCTACAGCTTGAAGATGTACTGTTATACACCGTATAACCTTCCCATCTGATTTTTAGAAACCTTGTGCCATTTATAAGCTGTCCTTCCTGACGGTATAAGCTGTAACATTTTCCGTCACGGTTACAGACATAAAGTTGCTGCGAACTCGTACCAAAACCAATCCAATGATTACCACTTACATATAGCGTAGACGCAGCCACACCATTAAACTTAAACCATTCAACTCCTGTAACACTATCCGTCCCATCATCATTTGCAGAATTTCTGATACAAGTCATTCCATCCGTCGTATTTATAAATTCGTTCATTTCATTTTTTTCTATGCCTTTTTCAGCATAAATGGCAACTTCTACTCCTGCCTCCATACCATCACCGCATATGTACACCATATCCGTGCAGAGTGGATTTTCTGGTTCGATTATGCTATCAGGATATACGGCCGTACCGATATGCTGTGTTTTTTCCTCATCTGCATATACACTGATGGAGCCTTTGGTCATACCAGATAATTCCATCATATAAATTCTCCGTCCTTCAAATGAAAAGGCACCGCTGCTTTCAAGGGCATATTTCATTGGCGCATCTGGTCTCCACGCATATAAACTTTCATCAATCAGCATTTAATCACCTCCATACTTCCTACGGACTCAAACTGCTCCGTATCTATTGCAAGAACCGACATCCGTCCATAATTTACTGTACTTTCTACGCTTTCAGGCACCTCGTAAGATGATATCATTGTAAACGCGCCATCAACGATATAGACATATTCCCTGTTGTAAACAGGCGGGTAAATACTATCTACTGTAAAAGATTTGATCATCGGCACAGCGTTTATATTTTCATCCAAAATGGTAATATCAAATGACCACGTACCAAACTCAACCCTTTCCATCGTTTCCGTAACAGGGGAGCCAACTGGATTTTGCGGAGCTAAAGTAACCTTACTGATAAAGTTATCCACTGAATACTTACCGTTCTCCCAGAAAATCGTATTACCAACCGTTTCCGTAATGGTGATTTTTCCATCCCATTCATTAGTTCCTGCTGCAAGTCCCTGTCCCGAAATGGTTGCTCTGATGTTCCCGGCACTTATCTTTGCCGAACCACCGCTTTCAATATTCATATAAACTGAAAAATTATTATCCGTTTTTCCGGTAACCTCAAGCGGAAAGAACAACGCCATCGTATGTTTTCCTTCAAAATATGTTTCAATCGGATAAAACGATGTTACCTCTTCGAGACCTTTTTTATAGGTGATTTTTAGGATAACCGTTTTGCCTTCTTCTGATGGAATGGCATTTAGGATAATCTGTGCCAGAAACATTGCCGTAGTATCTTCCACAGCCACATACTGAATAGAGATGATTTCTGCCTGTTTTTCTCCTATGGTAAAATCTGATGCATTAACGAAATTATAGTAAATGATTTTACTTTCTTCTGCAGAATTAATAAGCCCCGATATATTCTTATCATTCTTACTCTTTGCGGCCGCAAGCCTTGGATTCTTACCAACACCCTTTAATGTCTGCTTTCCATTTACCTTGCACTCAAACTCTGTAATACAATAGAAACTGTCATTATCTGCATGGCCACCTTTCTGCCGGATAACATCCCCTACATCAAGTGCAGGATTTCCAATGGTTGTTGAATCAAAGGGTATATATTCAAACACCGACAGTTGTTCCAGTATTTTCTTATGGATTCTATCCCTTGTCCCCTGTAAGCCATATTGTAGCAGAGGGTTTGAGCCAAGGTTCATTGTTAAACCATTATCTGTTTCCAATGCATAATACTCTGCTGTTTTCGTCCTTTGATTTGTGGAACTGATAGCCGTATATCTGGTCTTGAAATCAGAAAAACTGCTTCCAAAACGATGAATGCTGTTTATCTCAAATACAGAATCCATTGTGTATTGACGAAGCTCCAGTTTCCCTTTTCTGTTAAAGGTAGCAAAGCTGCACATAGCCTGCGCTATATAAAATAAAACATCCCTCCACGTTTCTATATCATTATCCGTATATACAGCGAAGGTTTCTTTCCCATTCGTCATACCTTCAATCTGCTCCTGTGACTGCTCCAATTCCACCCCGCAGTCGGTTGCCATAAGGCTCAGGATTTCATATGGTGTACCTACCATATCTGTTATCTTGAAATCTTTATCAAGTAAAAGCATTCTGTCATATGCTGTTATTTCTAATGTCTTTATTTTTCTGTTTGCCTCCGAAACAAGAAATACACCCATAGGAACGGTTTCTTCTTTTCCATCGCCAAGTTTCAGATGGTAATCAAGCGTTACTTCCGCATCCGTAAGGGTGTATCTGTCAATATTATTGAAAAGCGTCACTTTCATCTCTGCAGCATATACCGAGCCGATCTCCATTTCTCCGTTGCCACAGCACTTCTGGTTTACATATGCCGACCCCTTTAAGATATCCCGGTTCGTAAAATCATATTTCGTACCGTTCTTTGTGGTGATTGTACCCGTCCAATAATATTCTCTTGTGTTTTCCTTTATTTTTTCTAAAAATGCATCACTGACTGGATACAATCAGACCGCCTCCTTAAAACGACTCCAATGTGAATGAAACATTCCAGAGTCCCTTCTTTGAATTATCGTGTTCAAGTTTTGCTTTATACCCATCAATATACATTTCCTGTTCTCCATACTTCAGTGTTTCTGGGGAAAAATATCTGACAGCAATCTTTGATCTGCTCCTGAAATAAGATAATTTTTCCAGCCACTTCGGTGTAACAGAAAAGGAAACGGATATTGTAGGAACGCCCTGTCTTACAATATCCCTTTGTTTTGTCCCTGCTTCTGTTTTCCCCGATGAATCAGCCTCCACATCAGCGAAGTCCACGTTATAATCATCCGGGAACGGAAGTGTTATCCCATCAAATTCCAATACTTTCATAAATGCCATTATGCTCGTCCTCCGCTTCTTAAGTTCTGTCTGCCCTGTGCTGACAGAATGATTTCATCAATCTGTGTTCCACCAATATATACCGGGATGACTGTATCACCCTGTGGTCTGTCAAATCCGGCTAATGCCTCCTTAATTGCCCCAACTATGCCAGATATACTAATCTGAGATGCCCCCATAGTTTCATTTTTCATGGCTGTATCAACTGACGCATTCGGACTGATTATCATATCCTGAGATACACCTTCGATTGCTTTTGCTACCATGCCTTTACTCTTTTCGATTCCTTTAGCAAGTCCTCCCATGAAATCAGGCATCCAGGATTCATAGTCGGTAAGAGGTTCCTCGTCCGGCACAGAGAAATGAAGGAATGACTTGATTTTATTTGCCACACTCGTAACAGCATCACCCACTGCACCAATGCAGCTCTTAATACCGTTTACAATTCCCATAACCAGATCCTTGCCCCATGTAACTGCTTCTGATGCAAGTCCCGTGATATGACTCTTCACATTGGAAAAACCTGTCTTTACTGCACTAAGCACATTTCCCATTGCGTTTTTCACTGCATTTACAATGCCGGAGAATACTGATGTGACTGCTCCCTTGATTGCGCCAAGGACTGTAGATATCGTGGATTTGATGGTATTCCAGATGGTCGATATCGTACTCTGAATCGTATTCATAATCGTGGTAATGGAATTTTTAACAGCAGTAAAATCTCCTGTAATCAATCCCTTAATGCCACTAAGAACTGCACCGATTATGGTCTTAATTGCATTCCATATTGTGGAAAATACAGTTTTGATCGCATTAAGAATCGTGGTAATCACGGTTTTTATGGTATTCCATACTGTTGTTACCACCGTCTGAATGATCGTCAGTATTGTCTGGATAATGGTCGCATATATATTAAAGTAAGTAGTCACTATGGTTCTTATCACTTCAAAGACGGTAGTAAATACACCTTTGATAGCTTCCCATACTGTCATGATTACTGTCTTTATCACATTAAGGACCGTTTCAATAATGGTCTTATAAAAATTGAAGTAAGTTGTCACAAGCGTTTTTATCACTTCAAATATCGTGGAGAAAATCGTCTTGATTGCCTCCCATACCTGTGAAAAAAATGCCTTGATTGCATTCCATACCGTGATTGCAATCTGCTTTACGCTATTCCAAAGTTCAATCCAGAACTGCCGGAATCCGTCACACTTATTCCAAAGGATAACAAAAGCAGCCACAAGTGCAGTTATACCTGCGATAATGAGTACAATTGGATTTGCAAGCATCGTTGTGTTAAGGGCAGCAAACGCTCCCTTTACAGTATTGATTACTCCAGAAATCTTCGGAACAACCGTCATGATTGTACCAACTGCAGATATCACTTTTCCAATAACTATCAGTACGGGGCCAAGGGCTGCCGCAAGAAGAGCTATCGTAACAATCGTCTTTTTTGTACCATCTCCCAAACCGTTCAGCCAGTCCACAAACTTCTGTATCCATCCCACAATCTGTTTAATGGCTGGCATCAACAATTCTCCAAATGAAATGGCGAGTCCCTCTAAGGCTGATTTCAATATGGTAATCTGACCCTGCAGGTTATCAAGCTGTGTATCTGCCATCTGCTGTGCAGCTCCACCACTATCTGAAATCTTTTTCTGAAGGTCATCCCATGTACTTCCCGTATTTGCAAGTAAAGCATTTACGGAAGAAAGATCTGTCTTGTTAAAAATCGTACTGATGATATTGGACTTTTCAGCGGATGTCATGCCATCCATTGATTTGTTCAAATCTCCAAGGATGTCATTCAAGCTGCGCATATTTCCTTCCGAATCATACACAGATACCCCTAATGCCTCCATCTGCTTGGCGGCTGCATCGGTTGGACTCTGCAATGACAGGATAACGTTTCGTAAATGTGTACCCCCCTCTGCTCCTTTGATACCATTATTCGCAAGGATACCAAGCGCAGTATTCAGTTCTGCTGTTCCACCCTTGATGGATTTTGCTGTCGCACCAATGGTAAGGATACCTTCTCCTAACTGTGCCACGGACGTATTTGTGGTAGATGCCGTCTTTGCCATCTGGTCAACCATTGTTCCTGCCTCATCAACTCCCATACCAAGAGCTGACATGGCATCGGTAACCATATCCGATGCAGATGCAAGTTTTATATCTCCGGCAGCCGCCAGATTAAGTACTGTTGGCAAAGTATCACACATCTGTTGCGTATCATATCCAGCAAGAGCCAGATAATTAAGAGCCTCTGCACACTCGGATGCAGAGAAGGCTGTTTCAGCACCCATCTTCTTTGCCAGCTTAGAAAGGGTATCCATTGTATTTACAGACTGACCGTTTACCGTTGACATAGCATCTTTGGTAATTCCCATTGTTGCCTGTACCTGTGACATAGCAGACTCGAAATTAGCTGCCGTAGTAACTGATGCAGTTCCTAAAGCAGTAACCCCGGCTGTAACAGGCAATAATTTCTGACCGGCAGAAGAAATATTATCTCCTGTAGTCTTTAGTTTTTCTCCGGCTGCTGCTATCTTCTGAACTGCCGTAGCTGACTGATTGGCCTGAGTTTCAAGCTTCTTTAACTCCTGCTCTGTCTCTACGATTTCTCTTTGAAGGGCATCATACTGTTCCTGTGAGATTTCTCTATTGGCAAGTGCCGTATTTGCCTGTTCTGCTGCGGTCTTTAAGGTTGCCAGCTTTTCTTTTGTTTCGTTGACTGCTTCAACTAACAGTTTATGTTTTTGTGCCAGAAGTTCCGTATTACCCGGATCCAGCTTCAGAAGTTTATTTACATCCTTAAGCTGTGACTGAGTGGACTTGATCTGTCCATTCACACCTTTAAGGGAATTTTGCAATTTAGTTGTATCACCACCGATTTCTACGGTAATTCCCTGTATACGGCTTGCCATGATTTCTCACCTCCTCCTAAAAAATGGGTACAAAAAAAGGAGCATCTCTGCTCCTTAACAAAAGAAAAACACCTGCCATTTCTGACAGATGTTCTATGTAATATTAAAATATTTACCGCACGTATTTTAATAGATCATCAATATCCCATAACTGCATCATAGTATTTCTACTCTCTGCGAATTTCCTTGCATCCCTTGTAAACTTGGTTGATGTCACAACAACTGACTGATTTGCCTGCATTGCTGTTTGAACTCCATATAAACTCCTTACAACGCTGACATCCACTTTATGCTTTTCTCCCCAATGCTTACATTCTACAATCAGGGTAAATGGAATTGGATCTGCCTTTGTCGCAATGATATCTCTTCCGCCATCCCTCGTTGCTTGAGTAACCTTTACAGTAAAACCTAGACTTTCAAATATCTCTCCTACAAATAACTCAAATTCTCTCGGAGTCATATTTCTAATCTGCTCACGGTTCCGCTCAAGAATATCATCAGCCTCGATATATTCTTCATATGCATAATTACTATAATAATCATCAAATTTATATTCTATATCCGCACTAGGCTCATCTACGAACTCTCCACCGTGGCATTCAGAAGCTGAATAATTAAATGCTCCTACAGGGTATTCGTATCCACGGATATTATAATCTATACTTCTTCCACAGGTCTCACAGCGGTATTCTCCATAAAAGTTATATTCTACTTCGGCACCCATAGATCTTTCAGTTGAAGTTGTATCATAATCCAAGCTGTCTGCTTCTACATATGTGATATGCCCACAGTTATTACATTTCACATAAAAATCACCAGAAACCTTCATCATTGTAACCACCGTCCTTTTCTTGATTTTCAGCCTTTTTCTGGTGATAGTATAGCAGAAAAAGGCTGTGTTCTCAATCAGAAACGGTCGAAATCCTCCTGCGTTGCAAGTTCTGCATATTTGCAGTCATCGTTTCTACTCTCTGCATACATATCATTGATAAGACCTATCGACAGCATATCAAGATCTGCCATCGATAAGCCTAACTGCACACAGCGAAGCAGAAACAATGGGGTTGTCATTTCCCGCTCAGTTGGGCGAACTTTTTTTTAGATTCAACATCAGTTTTTACATTCAGTCCCCACAGTTCAATCAGCTGTGGAAGAACCTGGTAAATAGAGAATGTATTGAAATTATCAAGCCACTCTTCTGGAGTATCCGGGATAGATGGGTCTGCGTGTTTGGCCATAATAAAAGCTATGTTTTCAAACATCTCAAGCGAGAACATATCCAGATTTGATGACTCTTCCTTCCCATCACCGATACTTTTCTCAAGCACGGCAAGATCTTTATAAATATCCCTCTGAAATTTTAATCTGTAAATTCTTGGGATGGCTGCACTCGCCTTGAATGCAACCATCTGTCCATCAATCTCTATATCTTTTCTGATTCCCATATTCTACGCCTCCTTATGATACAGCTTTGGTTGATTTTGTAGACTGCTGTTCAGCTACCGCTGTTGGCTGATATACACTCTTGTACCAGTTATTATAAACTGTATCCGTAGTGGCATCGCCCGTCTTTGCCTTAACATATCCGTCAGCCATCGGTCTTGCCTTGATGGTAAGTGTCTCCGTCTGTATTTCCTTGTCCTCTTCATTTGTCTTAGACTCAATGGTCGGACGGGATGCAGAACAGTTATAAAGGACATGACGGATTTTTCTGATATCTCCATCAAATTCAAACAGAAGTGCAAAGCTGCCTGTCTCCGAATTTGCATTCTCAACAAGGACCTTATTGGCATCCTGTTCCTCTTTTAAGATATCTGTACGGAACGACTCAGGAATCATGGCAAGTTCAAGATCACCGTCATATCCCTGATTGTTATTGATAACATAATACTCAATACCATCGGCATAGAATGATTCCGGCTCGCCTGTCGGATCCATGCTGATGGATACTGCTCCCGGCATCGGTATAGGAGTTCCAAAACTGACCGTGCCTTCCTCTGCAACAGTAATCGGTGCATAATGCACGTTGCAGATATTAAACTTGACTTTATTCTTTTTATTAGCCATCTTTATACCCTCCTTCATACTGGCATGGCAAACTCGAAGACTACCTCATAGAGTTTTTCTTCCTCTATCCATACCTCCGACTGCGCATAAAAAATACCGTGGTTGTCAAGCACGGCAGTTACTTTTTCTTCCAAGGACAAATCCTTGAAATCTGTATACAGTTCTATCCTTACTTCACTCATTTTGTAATAAACTCTGCCATCGGCTGAGAAGTGATTACTTCCTGGCAACAGGTAACACATAAATGGTGGATCGTGACTTTCTCCCTCTGCGAAATGATCGTATGCAAAGGGAATATCCATTTCTTCCATGATTTTCACTAATTCATCCATCATGAACCTCCGATTGCCTTCTTAATATCAGATTCCAGTTGTTTGACGGCACTTTCTTCAGCAGGTGCAATGTGTGGGACTGCCTTTGTCCTTCCACCGCCCCTTTTTGCATGGCCTTTTTCAAGCAGATGTGCAAGCTGATATTTCTTTGGAGAATGCACTGTAAGTTCCAAAGATTCAGAAGTCTCTTTTGTTGTACTTACCTTCCAACTCTTCGAGTAGGCACCTGTTTTCTTTGGAGCATTCGCCTGGATATCTTTTTTCACTGATCGTCCTGCTTTCCTTACAGCCACCTTCATATCCGAGGTAACAAGGTCTTTATATTCCATAAGTCCTTTCATGACTTCGGATGCCAATTTATCAATTTGTACATTTGCCATGCTATCTCCTCACTTTCCTGCATCTGAATTTCAAGCATTTATTCCTGTAATTCATGTGGTCAATAAATGTAATATCATAAAGTTGCCCGTCAAATACGATACGGAGTTTAGTGCTGTCAGCATCAGCAAGAGCCTTACAATACCGTACCGTAAATGCAAGGTCAGATTCATACAGTGTATTTGCTGCCACACTCTTTTCAGAACCACTCTCACCGCTTACCGTGGCATAACACGAATAGTAATCTGCCCACCTATTTTTATGGTTTCCGATCTCATCAGTTACGACCTCATTCTTCTGAAATGTTATCCTTACATTTAAGAGTGATACTTCCATCAGAATCCCGCCTTTCTAATGCCGGAAAGCAGGGAACGAAGCGACATGGCAAGTGCATGATGGTCACAGTCCTCACGATGCTCATACTGATATGCCACCGCATACATGACTGCTATCTTTGCAGTTTCCATGCTTTCAAATTCCTCTTTGCCATCTGTTCTGGCAATATCCATACACAGACGCTCTGATGAGACAATCAGATTTTCAAGAAGTGTATCATCATCGTCAAAATCAATCCGAAGATAATTTTTCATTTCATCAAGCAAAATCACTTTGTTACACCTCCATAAATCTTTAAAAGCAGAGCAACTATATGTCACTCTGCCCGATTATTTTTCTTAGTCCTTTCCTGCCTGTGCATCGGACTTCAGCTTAAGAATCTGCACAGCTTCTGGAAGTACCAGCTTACCATCCACACGCTCTTTAGCCACCATACCGATCATGCCATTTCCTGCGAAGAGTTCATTGAGCTGCTTAAAGGAACGTGTTCCACGATCACCAATGTTGTAATACTTATAATCACCGAAGGAAATCGCATCTGCAGGTGCATAAGCAGATGTGCGTACCTGGTAGCCAAGAACTCTGTCCGGCTCTCCTGCCTGGTATGATGGCTGCCAGATGTATGCCCCGTTGTTATCCTTTAACTTACGAAGCTGTGCTAATGTAGCATCGTTCATAATAAAGGATGCATTCTTGCGGTAAGGTCTCTTCAAAGCATAAACCAGATCAAAGAGGTCATCGGACTTAAGTGCCGCCGTAAGTGTTCCTGCAAGATGTCCACCATCTGTTGCATTGAAAATACCCGTAGGCTTGCCCTTGCCATCCCCGTTAAGGAATGCATCCTCTTCTGCATTTCCGAGTGCCTTACCAAACTCTGTGATAATGTAATTCTCAAGAGGGAACGCAGAATCATACAGAAGTTCCTCTGTGATCTTGATGGCAACATGAAGCTTATGTGAATCCAGAATCATCTGGTCGAATGTTGCGCTTCCAAATGAAAGGGCTGCACCTTCATCAATCCATGCTGCAGCCGGCTTTGTAGCTGCAATGTTGATCTTATGCTCCCCGGAAGTTGTAATTCTGGTTGCAATGTCTCTCATGATATTCTCCTCTGTAAGAACATCAATCAGTCTGTGGTCATACTCTTCCGGCACAAGGTAACCACCATCTGCATCCACACCTTCCTGCAATACATTGGAAACCTGTCTGAAGTTGCTGCGGATTGCATTTAACATAGCCTTCTTATACTCATCAGATGCACGTCCTGTCTTTACTTTGCCTTGTGGCTCATCCTTATAAGGTTTTCCTGTAATAGGTGAATTCACAGGCTTGGAAAGTTCCTGCTCCATTCTCTCGGCTCTCTGCTGTCTGTCAATGGAATTGGTAAGTTCCTCGATGTCAGCCTCCATTCTGCTGTATGTCGCAGCATCCTCGGCAGATAAAATGCCGTTCTTATCCTCATGGGTATTTACAAACTCTTTAGCCATTTCCCATGCTTTGGCTCTCTTGTCAATTAATTCCTGTACTGTCATAATCGCAGTCCTCCTTAAATATACTTTTTGATAAGGTCCAGACGGTCTCTGATTTCCTTGGCAGATACACCGTCAGTTACATTTGTTGTAGGGATTTTTGCCTGCCCTGCAACGTCCACACTTGGCTTTCTGTAATGCTCCTCCAGCTTATTAAGGAGTGCATTGTTTACAGCTTTGCGTGAAAAAAGCACTGAATTGGATGATTTCTTTTTCTCATCCTCTTCGGTGCCTTCTTTATCAGACTCGCCATCTTGTTCCGGCTCATCATCTTCTTTTTTCGGAAACTCATTTTTTGTGATGATATCATCAGCAAATCCAAGTTCCACCGCCTTGGTTGCATCCATCCATGTTTCAGCATCCATAAGCCTTGATAACTTTGCCCTCGACATTCCCGTTTTTAAGGAATAGGCATTTATGATAGAAGCCTTGACTCCTTCGAGCATTTCAATGGCTTTTGCCATTTCGGTGTGATCACCGAATGCTGCTGTTGCAGGGTTGTGGATCATCATCATTGAAACCGGGGACATAAGTACATTGTCACCCGCCATTGCGATCACGGATGCTGCCGAAGCTGCAATACCATCAATCTTAACTGTGACATTCCCCTTGTAATCTGCGAGCATGTTGTAGATCTGAGCTGCAGCCACACAGTCACCACCCGGTGAATTGATCCATACAGTGATATCACCACTTCCGGCATTCAATTCATCCTTAAAAAGCTGTGGCGTAACATCATCATCAAACCACGACTCCTCTGCGATAATTCCATTAAGGCTGAGAACTCTTTCTACGACTTCCTCGTTTGTTTCCTGGTTGAGCGTTTTCCTGCTCTTCCAGTTCCAGAACTTCTTGTTCTTCATCGGAATCCTCCTTTTCTTTTTGTGCTGAATCTGCAAAAATTCCTGCATCTTCAAGTTTTGTCATATTTCCATTGATGAGGTATAAATCCCCACCAAGTTCAGCGGGTATCCTGTCAAGGTTCTCCAGTTCCCGGATATCATTTGCAGACATCCAGCCATTCTGCCTTGCTGTCGCATATCCATTCATTCTGCTCTGATAATCTCCACGAAGGAGACCATCCACATTGAACTTGATAAAATATTTTTTTTTTTCTTCCTCAGACAGAAGTCTGCGTACCATTGCCTGCTCTAACCGTGTTATCCAAGGACGGAGCGTATACACAACAAACTCCAAAGACTGCTGTTCAATATTGGAAAAGGTCGCTTTATCAAGCTGTCCTATCATGTGAGCCGGAACTCTGTATATCCTTGCAATCTCTGATATCTGAAAATTCCTTGTCTCAAGGAACTGTGCTTCAGATGGATTGATTGAAATCGGTGTATACTTCATTCCCTCTTCCAAAACTGCCACCTTGTTGGAATTTGATGAACCACCAAACGTCTGTGTCCAGCTTTCCCTTACCTTGGATGGATCTTTTAATGTTCCCGGATGCTCAAGCACACCACTTGGGGCTGCCCCGTTTGCATAGAACTTACTGCCGTACTCTTCGGCAGCAATTCCCAGACCTATGGCATTTTTTGCCATCGCAATAGGTGAATATCCCACAAGACCATCAAAGGAAAGTCCCGGAACATGAAGAACATCTTCCGGCTTGAGCCTTACGGTTCCCGTTTTATTGGTAGGTGGATCATCGGAACTTACCGAATATTCATAATAGATATTTCCTTTATCATCCCTGTCCACATTCATTCTGTCCGGCATAAGAGGATACAGTCCGAGGACTTCTCCCTTGCCATTCCGAATGATCTGGCTGTATGAGTTGCCCCACAGCAGCAGATGTGTAAGCGCTACCTCAAAAAAGGAATATGCCGTCATCTCAGGGTTTGGTTCATCATGCAACAGATGGTATAAAGGATGGTTGATTGCCTTTTCCTTTCCACCATTTTTGTTGTATTTATAAACATGAAGCGGCAGACTCGCCACCGACTCTGAAATAACACGGACACAGGCATATACTGCCGATGTCTGCATGGCACTCCGCTCATTTACCCTTTTCCCGGATGCACTCTGCCCAAGGAAAAAACTGTATGCACTGCCCGCTGTCCTGTTTGTGGGTGCATCCCTTGATTTGAAAATTCCACTAAATAATCCCATTGCTATCCCTCCTTAAAAAACAAGCAACCCTCTTGTGTCATACACACTTTCAGAAGTGTCATTGCCACAACGGATTGCTCGATCAAGTGCCATAATACAGGCTATGGCTCCATCTATCTTTTCTGTTGATTTCGATTTATCTGCCTTAATGTTTCCGGCAGGGTCTGTCCGGATATATATGTTATCCATATTCCACCGAAGAACCGGATGCCCTCCATGTGCTATCCTCTGTTCAAGCACCAGTTTCATTAGTTCCTTGGTAGGCGGTGACATGGATGCAAAGCCCTGTCCCATAGCCACAACATTAAATCCCATTCCTTCAAGATTCTGTACCATCTGTACTGCTCCCCACCTGTCGAATGCAATCTCACGGATATTGAACCGCTCACCCAGATGTTCGATGAATTTTTCTATAAATCCATAATGAACCACATTACCTTCCGTGGTCTGTATATATCCCTGCTTTTCCCATACATCGTAATTTACATGATCTCTTCGGACACGCAGATCAAGCGTTTCCTCCGGCAGCCAGAAGTAAGGAAGTACATAATATTTTCCTTCTTCATCTTCTGGCGGGAACACAAGACAGAACGAAGTAAGGTCGGTGGTGCTTGAAAGGTCAAGTCCGCCATAACATACACGTCCTTCAAGGTCATCCTCATTAACAGGAAATGCACAGGCATCCCACTTTTCCATTGGCATCCATCGGATACTCTGCTTTACCCACTGGTTCAGTCTTAACTGCCGGAAGGCATTCTCTTCTCCCGGATTCTGCCTTGCTGATTCACAGGCAGCTTCGACCTTATCGATTCCGATCGTTTCTCCAAGTGACGGATTGGCTTTCTTCCAAACCTCTGGATCCGTCCAATCCTCATCAACACCTGCACCGAATATCACAGGGTAAAAGGTACTGTCATGCTTTCTGCCTTCCATGATATCCATAGCCTTCTGATGAACTTCATAACAGATGCTCTCTGTGTTGTTCCCGGCTGTGGTTATAAGGAAATATAGCGGCTGCATTCTTGCATCACCGGAACCCTGAACCATAACATCATATAATTTACGGTTTGGCTGTGTGTGCAGCTCATCAAAAATAACTCCATGCGTATTAAAGCCGTGCTTATTGGAAACATCGGCAGATAACACTTGGTAAGTGCTTTTTGTTGGAATGTACTCTAACTTCTTCTGCGACTCATATATTTTGATTCGCTTACTGAGTGGTTTGGAAAACCGCACCATATCAGCAGCTACATCAAATACAATCTTTGCCTGGTTTTTATCTGCTGCACAGCTGTATATCTCGCCACGCTGTTCCCCTTCGCACAAGAGCAATAATGCTATGGCAGCCGCCAGTTCGCTCTTGCCATTCTTCTTGGGGATTTCAACATATGCCATATTGAACTGTCTGTAACCATTTGGCTTTATCGTTCCAAATACATCCCTTATAATCTGCTCCTGCCAGTCCATCAGCAAGAACTTCTTCCTTGCCCATGTACCTTTGGTATGACATAGATTTTCGATAAAATTCACTGCAAAATCCGCCTCAGACTTCTCATAGTGAGAATCCTCTGCCATAAATCTTGTCGGTTTATAATTTTTCAGTTTTCTCACATGATCACCTCCACGAAAAAAGGAACCCCGGTGGGTTCCTCTGCTTCCCTCTTTAGTATTTTGTTTTTCCATGCGCATCGAGATTTTTGAAAAATGTGTCGACCTCCGCAAGGTCTGTAAGGAAATCCTCGTAGGCTCCAAGGCCGCTTTCTTTGATTATTCTGTAAGCTCCCTGTCTTGTCTTAAGAACCCCAAGCTTATGTTCTTCTGCTATCCTGCAAGCCTTCTTGGTAAGTTTTCCAAGGCTTGTAACCTCTTTGCTGTTTCCCTTTTCAAATGCGCTTCTGCATCCTGTCTTATCAATAAATCTCATGTTCTTTTCCTCCGTTTTTCTTGTTTTCCCTTTTGGTATGTGTACATTACCGTACTTTCACACTAATTGGAATACAATTATGTACCAGAGATAGTGAACAGATTTTGTGTATATTATGATAACAGGAGAACCCTTGCAGGCTCTCCCAATAAGTGTTGATATTAAATCATGGCATCCAGTTTTTCATATTCAGCCAATCTTCTCTCATACTCCTGTGCAATGCACTGTCTTCTGAATCCGTTCTTTTCGCATCTGCCTTTCTTATAAAGTTCCTCAAGTTCTGTCTTTCTTCTTTTGAGAACCTCAATTTCGTTTCCTTCCTGTATTTCTTTTACATCCTTTTCAAATCTTGTCATGTTCGTATCCTCCGTTTTTTCTGTTTTCCCTTTCGGTATGTGTACATTACCGTACATTCACACTTATTGGAATACGATTATGTACCAGATATTCAGAAGGTCTATTGTGTATATTACACTCAAAGGCTCCTGGTATGCTGATGAATGGTATTGATGATTTTTTCCTGTTCATCATCGCAAACACCAATGCTCTGAAGGGCTTCTCTCGTGCCACAGTCGGAGCAGATTTGCGTTTTTCCATCTACTCTTGAAAGAGCAGGCGGTTCATGGTATATCTGCCCACAAATGGGGCAGATTCTTTTTTGTATGCTTGATTTAATCTTCATGACAGTACCTCCGGCTATTTTCTATTGCATCATACAAAATGTTCTCATCAAATCCGAATGCCCTGTATCCATCAAGGCATGTCTTTACATATCTCATGGTTGGCATTCCTATTTGTCTCTCCTCATGCATGATGTACACATATACTTTGCGTTTTCTTACCTTCCCGGATTTGATTCCTGTTATCGGCAGAGTCATTTCTGCCTTGTAATAAAAGGTCGGATAACCCTCGTACCTATCAAGGGCAAGTTCATCATCAGCTGTGGTTTCCCATACCGCCACAGGAACGCCTGCACCTGCCCTTGGCTCAATGGTTAAGTAAGAGCCTGTTTTACTTCCCTTAAAAAGCAATTCATAATCCGGAACAACCGATGTACCGATGATCCGAGCCTTGGGGCATCGAAATCTCATCTGTGGAATGTTTAAATTGCTGCCGTAAGCAATATAGTATCTTTTCTGCATTTCGCATCCATCCTTTCTGAAGGAAATACCCTTCTACCACCTTAAGACCGCCGAAGCGGTCATTCCTTTAAGGTGATACAAGGCTATCCCCTTGCAGTTCTGAATGCTGTGTCCCCTGCAAGTCTCTTTGTAAGAATCTCCCTTGCTGTTTTGAACTCATCTCCGATGAATCCGAGTCGAAGGAGCCAAGTTCTCATTGCGTATTTTGGATTCTCATTCTGCTGTGGCTTTGGGCTTGCTGTTTTTACTTCCTTTGCCATCTGGCTGAGTGCAAGGCAAAGCTGAATGTATGCTTTAAGCTGTCCGGCATGGAGTCCGTTTCGCTTTCCATCAGCAGGGGCATCAAATTGGAAAAGTCTGAATTCAATTGTTCCCTTTGTAAAAGTCGCATGGTAGTTCAGCATATGGTATCGGCTATCGTTGTAATGATGCGACCTTCCGTAGTTGCAGTGCTGACTTCCGTACCAGATGTCTGCCAAGGCTGACATGGTCTTTGGCTTTTTCTTGTTGATCTGCTTTATGAATTCCGGATCAACAGTTCTGCAGTATCTGCTTACCCTTCCCCTGTCAAGGTCAAGGGCATCTGCTATGAGACTTTCGTGGCTTGCCATAATGTTTGCAAGGTTTCTCATGGTCTGTGGTGTCTGCCCCTTGGCTCCGATGTGAATGTGTACTCCACATCCCCTTGTTGCATCACTCTTTGCACCTGCATGTCTTAACTGCCTTACAAGTTCCTGTAATGTTTCAATGTCTGTGTAGGTAAGAATCGGTGTTACCAATTCGCATTTTTCGCTGTCGCATCCGGCAATGCTGACATCCTTCTGGAATTTCCATTCTCTCCCCTGCTCATCCCATGCTGACCAGGTGGAGTATCCGTTCCGGCTTGCCGTGTTCTTAAATCTGCCTGTTCCGAAGTAGGTAGCTGCAATCTTTGCTGCCTTATCCCTCGTGATATTGTTCATCTCGATTTCAACTCCAATGGTCTGCTTCTTCATTTCCTCAATCTGTCTTTCGATTTTCTCGTTCATTCTATGCACTCCTTTTGGCTTGTTTTCCTTTCGGTAGTACATATATCACTCTAAAGCACATATATTGGAATACCATTACTAGACAAAGATACACATTAATTTTTGTGTATCTTTCCAGATGTCTACTCTTCATCGGTACAAATGTCCATGCCCATTGCGAGATCTGCCAGTATCCTTTTATACCTCTCGCACTCTGCGCCTTCACTTCCTGCAACCGCCTGTAGGAAAAATGCAACTGCATCTTCTTTACAGTCCCATGTTTCTTCCTTCCCGTAGCAGATGGTCTTTATTGTATGCAGCTTTCTGCATGAATCCTCGCCATAAACAACTCCGAGATGGCACCCGTTATCCCATGCAACATGGATCGTGCCTGTATCATCCACACTGTCAACGGTTCCCCTTGTGCCTGTCGGCATATCACGGTATGGATCATTCATGGAAAGAAGTTCAACCCGTGTACCAGATGGGTATTCCTTCTTCACTAAATCAACGATATTTCTTGGTGGAAAAAGCATTACTGCTCGCCCCCTTTCTTGGCTCCAGACTTAAATGCTGATGAACCGTTCAGTTTGGAAAGCAGCAGCTTTCTGTCGGCTTTGTACTCATCACCGATGAATCCAAGTCGTAGGAGAAAGCATCGGAATGCATATTTCTCATTTTCGTTTTCCTTTGGCTTGGCTGTAACTCGCTTTTGCTTCATTGTCATCTCGCAGATTGCTGTAATGAACTTCGTGTAGGACATTGTCTCTTCCGGCTTAACCTTTGAAAACCAAGGGAATGAAACGGAATCCTCATTCATCTCAAACCGCAGGTCTGTAATTCCAAGGGCATCCTTTATAAGGCTCCCTTTTGCCTCAAGCAGGCTTGTAAGATTTCCAACATTCACCTTTGTAAATGGGATGGTAACTGTAAGTTCCATCGCACCTTCCGTTTCTGTTTCTTCAGCATCTCTGTTTTCTTCCCATTCTGCCGGGGTGATTCCCGTTACCATAATGCAGGCATCAACAATTGGTGCAATCTCATCCATGTTATCAAAATCTCCGAATTCAAGTTCCCCGTTTCTGCCTACCGTGTAGTTTCCAATCTCGTATGCACAGGATGGAACTCCAAGGTATCTTGCCTTCCCACCTATTTCTTTTTCAATGGCCTTAACCATTGCCTTCCGGCTTTCGCCTTTCACATTAAAATGTAGTACCATGCTATGTACCTCCCTTTCTTTTGGTATGTACATATATCACTCTAAACCCCTGTAAAAGCAACGATTATGTGCATTCAAAGGGGTACAAATATACTGCCTTTATGTGGCAGATTCTTGTGCATAGTACATAATGCCGGACAGTACAAAATAAACATTTGGTAATGCCACTCCGTTTCCCCACATCTTATATTCAGCAGAATCAGACCTTGGATTCTGTAACCACTTTCTGATCTGGTTGTCCGTCTTTGGCTTTGTGGTCTTTCCCATTGCCTTGGCATGGGTATGAAAGATTTCTCTCCACTTGGCAATATCCTCATCGGTTGGTTCTGCAACAGCAAGTCCGTCACACCACCAGTCTGGGAATCCCTGCAGTCTTGCACATTCCGTAGGTGTGAGCCTTCGTACTATATAGTCTATGTTCTCTCCGTCATTCACAATCGGAGGATCCTTATAATCTGTAGCAACTAAGGTATTGGCACATTCTTCTTTTGCCTCGGTAAAGAACGATGCCTTGGATGAAGAAAATCTCGTATGAGCCACACCGCTTGCTCCGGCTGCAACAAGTGTCGGTTCTACTTCCTCTTCAATTTGGAAACTGAACTTCGCATTGTATCCCTGATTCATTGCAGGTCTGCCAATGCCATAGGATGGTTCTCCGACAAAGTTCTCTTCTGGGTTCTTCATCATCTGACTGGATGGACCCTTGGGACCATCATTTGCAGAAAGTGTGGCATGAACATCTGCGAAGGCTACTGCGTGTTGCTCCGTTGCATTTAAGGTGTACATGATATCCGATTCCTTATATCCATCTCCTTTGTGGGAAGGTCGGCTGCCATTACCTTCAATCACAGCAATACCGCCCTGGTTACAGGTAGGATTCCCACCATTCGCATCAAGGGTTCTTGATGTTTCTGCCTCATAAAATCCGCTGTTCGGATTATCTGATTTCATGGAGTTGCTGTTCTTTGCACACACACCGAATGCCCTCGGTTGAAATAATGTCTGATCATTATTTGTTCCAAGGGTTGCTGACAGGTCATCCTGTATCAGCGCACCCTTGCCACCGCCCTCACAGCCACATCCGATTTTCAGAGTTTTTGGTGTCTGCAATACAAACGGCTGATTATTTCCACCTGTTCCATAAGTAGATGAAACCGTCTGTGCCACAGCAAGTGGTCCCCTATATCTTGTATCCTGTGAGTGGTTTTCAAACATTAAGCTGTCTGAGCCTGTTTCTCCAACGCTTTCTGTAATACCGTTGGCAGCGTCTTGCCACGACTTGAAGCCCTGCGCAGAATACCCAGACAGGCCTTCTGACTCAAATAATATTTTTCCGGCACTCCCTCCATCAAAATCTGCGACAAGGTAGATGCGTTGTCTTCTCTGGGGAACACCCCAATACTGAGCATCGAGGAGTCTCCATGCGATACTGAAGCTTTCTCCCATGATGCGTCCTGCATTTTGCCATTTTGCAGGTTTAGGTACAGACACACATTCTTCTTTAACTTTGCAGATTTCGGTAAGAACTTCCCTAAAGTCCTCGCCCTTGTTTGACGAGAATGCTCCGGGAACATTTTCCCAGACGATGTATCTTGGATAGTTTCCATTGGTAGCCTCCCTCATTTCCTTTATGATTCTGATTGCCTCATAAAAAAGACTTGAACGGTTACCGCCCAAGCCTTCTCTTTTCCCTGCCACGCTCATGTCCTGACAGGGACTTCCAAATGTGATGATATCAACTGGTTCAATCTCCGAACCGCTTATCTCATTTATATTTCCAAGGTGTGTCATATTGGGAAAACGAACTGTCGTAACCCTTATAGGAAATGGCTCAATCTCTGCCGCCCACTTAGGTATGATTCCTACAAGGACTCCACCCAACGGAAAACCCCCGGAACCATCAAAAAGGCTGCCGAGGGTTAGTGTCATCTTATTCTGTTGTTCCATCGGCATCCTCCATTCCTGCCATTACATCTTCGTAACTGATCTTCTCACCATTACGGATGACATACACATCCGTGCTGTCACCATTCTTATATTCGAGATATCTCTTTACGGCCACATCCACAAATTTCGGTTCAAGTTCCACACCATAACAGATACGGTCAAGCTGCTCACAGGCCATAAGCGTGGATGCAGAACCTAAGAATCCATCAAGGACAATACCGTTTGCCTGTGTACACTGCTTGATAAGATATGCAATCAGTGGAACCGGCTTACTGGACGGATGTCCGAATCCATCTTCCTTTGAATTCTTGATACCATCAAATTCAAATACGGATTTCTGTTTCTGGTCACCATACCATTTGTGTTTTCCGTCTTTTCTCCAACCCCAGATGATTGGCTCCATGTTGAACTTCCAGTCAGTTCTCATAAGCGGAGCCCTTGGCTTTTTCCATATAAGTCCTGCTCCGACCTTAAAACCAGCATCCTCATATGCATCATAAAATACACGAGCCTTCATGGTCGCATAGAATACATAGATGGATGCATCAATGGCCATAACATTATGAAAATTGGTAAAGGCCTTCATAAGGAATTCATATCCGTCCTTATCGTTTAAGTCATCATTGGCAATCTTGCCAGATGCATTCTCAAGTGCTACAAAGTATGGCGGATCCGTGCAGACAAGATTACACTTCTTATCCTTGAAAAGCTGTGTATAGGTATCTTCCTGTGTGGAATCACCACAGATGACTTTGTGTTTTCCAATATGCCAGATATCTCCAGTCTTGGAAAAGCACGGTTTCTGTAATTCTTCCTCAACATCGAAATCATCCTCTTTTGCATCATCAGCATCCCCCGCAAGAAGGTCTGCGATCTCCTGTTCATCAAAGCCTGTGAATGACACATCAAAGTCCATTCCCTCCAAGGCTTCAATTTCAACCCTTAACATCTCCTCATCCCATCTGGCATCCTGTGCATATCGGTTGTCAGCAAGGATATATGCTTTCTTCTGTGCCTCCGTCAGATAATCAACGAACACACACGGAACTTCCTCAATACCTTCTTCCTTTGCAGCCATAAGCCTTCCGTGTCCGGCAATGACGTTATAGCCTGCATCAATAATAACAGGATTGATGAATCCAAATTCACGGAGAGAACCTCTGAGCTTATTGACCTGCTCCTGAGAATGGGTTCGTGCGTTATTTACATATGGTATCAATTTAGAAGTCTGTACCATTTTCATTTCTGTAGTATGCTTTGCCATTAAAATAACCCCCATTCTGCAAATTTCTCAAATCCGCCAACGGACTGAATGTACTCTCTTGCCATCTGCACGATTTCTGCATAAGGCTTTCCATCCACCATCTCATCACCAATTGCACAGCAGAGTGTGACTGGCATTCCTGTTTCCTGTGCCTTAAGGAAAGCATAGATGTTTACGGATACATCTGCCTTGGATAAATCTTTACCGTGCAGTCCTCCGCCTGTAACAGAATCAGCCATATCAGAACCAAGTTTTCTGTTGGTTGCTCCTGTATCTACATCTGTACCACCAACCCAGGCACCAAGCGGATTGACCTCTGCACCTGGGTAATGATTCTCCAGTTCCTCTTTGTCTGCATTGCTCTGGCAAATGATGAGCCTTACCCCATCAAGAATGTACTTTCCGTCTGTTGGGTACTTGTCATAAATATCTCTTGCAACAGAAGCTAAATACATTTGTTCATTTGTAAGTGGCATACCTTTAAAAATACCATTATCCCCACAACGGATAGCACCATTCTGATTTTCAGCCAAGTGCTGATCCTGTGAAACGATCACGATATCTGCCTGCACATCTCCGGCAATTCTGAAAATGGCATCCGCAATATCTCTTTCATCAAGTATTGCTGTTGTTTCAATGATCGCATGGCACACGCCATGTCCAATCAGAACCTCTACTGCAATCTTTGGATTCACCTCAGATGCATAGGCTATATCAACGATTGCACCTGCAATTCTGTCTGCGATCTTATCCGGGTGCATCGGATTTACTTTTTCAATCATGTGTTTCTCCTATCCTCTACTCCGTAGCAGAAGTTCCATTGGATCGGACTCGTCAGGGTTATAATCCTTCGAGCAGTTCTCCCTTACCACTTGGAAAATCTGATACCATATTGTGTTTACCTGTTTCTGGTAGTTTTGAGCCATAGCGACAAATGGACTTGCACAGGCAGCTCCTGTGGTCGGATGCTTGGAAAGGAATCCGTATTCTGAGATCGCCTCTTCACACTGCATCAATCGAGACACACTCATTGCATACTGCTCCACCAGATGCTTACTCACAAGTTTGTCGCATCCTTTATCCTTCAGGTACAGATAAATGTATCTGTAAATATGTTCTGCATCGAACTCTCCCACAGCTTTCTGCTTGGACTTAATGTATGAACTTGGTTCTGGGATATCCTCCCCTTCAAGTTCTGCTCCGTCCGGCAAGTCAATGATCTTCAGCTTTCTTCCACCGGGATTGCCAGCAGACATCTTCTCAGCTAATGCCTTGGATTTTCTTCCGGCATTGACCTTGATATTTGAGCCACGGGCAGTTCCATCTCTTGCCATATCATCAACTCCTTATTAAAAAATAACGATAGGGTGCTTAATACCCCGTTCAAATACGCAAAAAGTACACACGAAGGGGCGGCACCGTTGCCCGGTGGCTTTGGTTTTCATGATTTTGACCGCCCCTACCCTCCTGTTTTATTGACTTTTCCTCCATTGCGATGTATGATTCAATCAATAAATTTGATAAATAACTGTGTGCACATTCTATTCTTAATGGGTTTACCATTAGCTTGGACTTTAGGAGCTCCGTATGAGGTTCTCACTCTTGACTTGACATACTTGCAAATTATATCTACATTTGATGGAGGTAGAAAACTTATGGATATTAAGAGGTTCGGTGGTAGTTGGGCGTTGTTTGGAGTGGCCAAAATCGCTTCTCCTTACTTTTGCACATAGTTTTTTATAGGCTTCGCCTGGGGTTCAAATCCCCTCCACTCCATGCAAAAGACTACCTTGGGTAGTCTTTTTTGTTATGCCATCTGTCACCTCTCTCAGCGTGTATCCTTGCATGACACGACTTGCACAAAGAGATGAGGTTGCTCCTATCATGTGTTCCACCTTCTGACAAAGGTATCTTGTGATGCACCTCTTCCACCTCTACAAGCACTCCCTTCTCGTAGCACAACTCACAGAAGGGGTGTGTCTTAACATAGCTGTCACGGATGCGTTTCCACGCACGTCCGTACCGTTTCCTTGCTGCAGGGTCACGACCGTACTTCTCGTAACGCTTATTCTCTTCCTTCTGGTGTTCCTCACAGAACCTTCCCTCTGTCAGCTTGGGACAGCCGGGATGATGGCACGGATGCTTTGCTTTCCTTGGCATCACTGCACCTCCTAATCTATGGCATAAGAAAAGCCCTCACGGTGTAATCTCACCATGAAGGCTTGCTTCAAACTGCCATCTTCTTTTTTTTTGACATCTTAATCATATCATAATACAAACTGGACAACAGTGGACAACAGATACCAATTTAATTATTTTTCAGATTTTCATCGATGATTGTTGGATTATCTGGAATGCTGATCTTTGCAATAGCTTTATTATGCCATCTCTTAATTGTCCTCGCATCCCATCCAAGTCTGTCTGCGATGTCAGTCCAACGCATATTACTGCAGTATCGATAATACATAACAAGTCTTTCATCCTTGTTTTCAATGCCACTGATTATCGTTTTCAGTTCCTTCTTGAACTGTAATAATTCTTCAATCATCATTCGTTCCTGTTCTTCCATCTCCATAATCTTCATAAGCGTATTTTCAAATGGAGCGGATGTATTTCTTGTTGCATTAAAATGTTCTTCGAAACCAACTGCCGATACTGTTTTTGCTAAGTCTCTAAGCCGTTCCAATTCCAACTGCGAAAGATGAATTCTCTGTTCCAGTCTGTATCCTTGACCCAAATATTCTTTTACCGTCATTCGGACACCTCCTTCTCAAGCTGTGACAGGAGTGCTTTCCCATCAAGCTGCGTGAACAAATTAAAATACTGGGATCTAAAGAACCACTCACACTCCTGCTTCATAGATTCTGCAACCGTGTTCTTTTTTCCACGAGACAGCTTATGTACTGCATCCCTGTAATCTTTAACCGCCTGTAGAACCACAGCATTTCCTAATGCCTCATACGGACTTATGTTTCCTGCACTCATAGGCTTTTACCTCCGAAATAAATTTCTTATTCCCTCGGATTGACTTCTGATTGACTATGATTTTCTATATTTCTGCTTTAACAGCTTCGATTAAAGCAGCCTGCGTGTTATCCTTTTCAGACAACGCTTTCATAATTTTCTCATCCACAGTTCCCTGTGTTATAAGATGGATTATGGTAACTGTTCCTTCCGTCTGTCCCTGTCGGTATAATCGACAGACACATTGCTGATATAATTCTAGCGACCATGTGATTCCGAACCACACCATCGTGTTTCCACCCTGCTGAAGGTTAAGTCCATGTCCAGCTGATGCAGGATGGATCAGTGCAACAGGTATCTCTCTGTTATTCCATTTGGTTATGCTCAAATCGGAATCTATCTTCATATATTCCACTCCGATTTTGTTAAGCCGCTCCACGATTCTTGTATAATCATGCTTGAACCAATATGCCACAAGAAGTGGTTTGCCATTGGCTGATTCTATGATGTCCTCTAAGGCATCCAGCTTTTTATCATGAAATGTGATGATATCCTCATCATCTGTATAAACTGCTCCGTTTGCCATCTGCGACAGCTTATTCACAAGGGATGCTGCATTGGCAGCAGTCACCTCATGCTCTGAAGTAGAAAGAATCAAATCTTTCTTAAGTCCTTCATACTTCTCCTGTTCGCTCTCTTCCAGATACACAGGGTATTCCGTATTGATAAGTTCTGGCATATCAAGGAAGTCTACTGCTTTCATGGAAATCGTGATGTCCTGTATCTTCTCATAGATCTTCTCCTCTGCTCCCGGCAGAAGTTTATAGGAATACACGATATTGCCGTTGACCTTATCCGGTCTGAAGTAATTGAGCCTGTACTGTCCGATAAAACGTCCTAAACGCTGCCCCATGTCAAGCACCTTGAATTCTGCAAACAGATCCATAAGTCCTTGGCTTGCAGGTGTTCCAGTAAGTCCCACGATTCTTTTTATGAATGGCCGAACCTTCATAAGTGCTTTATGCCTTGCTGTCTGATGGTTTTTGAAGGATGATAATTCATCGATCACAACCATATCAAAGTCGAAGGGAACACCGCTTTTATCTACAAGCCACGGCACGTTTTCACGGTTAATGATAAAAATGTCTGCATCTGCTGACAGTGCTTTCTTCCTCTGAGCAACAGTACCCGTCACAATAGAAAGTCTATAGCCGGACAGCTGTTCCCACTTGTTTACCTCATCCCTCCATGTTCGTGTAACACGTAGGGGACAGATAACAAGTACCTTCACAATCTCGAAATACTCATACATCAGATAGTCGATTGCCATAAGCGTTATGGCTGTCTTTCCCATTCCCATATCAAGAAGTACTGCCGTTATGGGATTATGGGTTATAAAATTGATTGCATACTGCTGATAATTATGTGGTTTGAATCTCATCAAGGATACCTCCTATATCTTCCAAGGCATCAAGGACATACACCTTAAAGCCTAATCTCTGTAATAATCTGTGTCTGGACAACTGCAAGGGTCTCGGTTTCTCGCCTGGTGCTTTCACCTCCACCATCCCGAAATGTCTGCCCGGTAAAAATACTAATCGGTCAGGCACCCCATCAAAGGATGGGCAGACCCACTTAGGACAGATGCCGCCACGCTTTTTCACTTCGCTGACTAATTTCTTTTCAATGGTCTTTTCTCTCATCCACGAACCTCCCATCAAAATTTGTAACTGTGACGGTCGAGATACTCTCTGACCAAACCTCTCTATATACGATTTTTTATATATTTTTCTTTATATAGGCTACTTTGGTCAGAGAGGTACACGACTATCACAAATGGCTTAAAATAAGGGTTTGTATAATTCTGTATAAGATAAAGACATTTACAGAATTAACAATCACGACTTGCACTCACACAAAACTAAATGAAATCACTTCCTGTTTTGAGTTTCACGCCTGTCACAAAACTTCCCTTATTTGTCTTGTGCCTATAAAATCCCATCTTCTCAACAGCAGAATAAAAGTCTGTCGTACTACGGGTGTACTCACCGTTCTGAATACAATACGCACGATACTGCTGATACAACTCCCCAGACTTCTCCTCATAAGAGTCATCGACTACACAACAGTCTGCAAGGAAATGTCCGAGCCAATCATTGTCCTCACGATAAGCTGCCACAGCATCTTTCACACACTTCGGATCATCAACCTTATGTTCAGATTTGCTTACCTTCTCGGCTCCTTCGATAATCCATTTCATGATGGCAGGGGCAGCTTTCTCATAAAGGTAATCAGCATAGTTCTTGATGTCGGAATTACCCTTAATCTTCGCATTGAACGGAATGACCTTTAATCTTCTCCAGATACCATCATCATTCGCACCGACCTTCGGCAGATGATTTGTATAAAGCACCACCTGATGAGAAGGAATGAAATGAAACGGATCCTTATATTTCTTGCAAGCCTGTATTTCATCGGTAGAACAAAGCTGCTTTACCATAGCTGTATTAAGGCGCACACCTTCCTGCATCTCGGATGCAATGATGAGACGCTTGCCCTTAAGTTCCGCCATCTCCGGCTGTGCATTTACCTTATTACCCATCGTAAGGATATCTGATGAAATCTTACCTGCATAAGTTCCAAGGACTCTTGCTACTGTATTCCAGAACGTACTCTTGCCATTAGCGCCATCACCGTAAGCTATAATGATGAATTCCTCATACACCTTACCGATAGCTGCCAGTCCGATGACCTTCTGTACATATCCGATAAGTTCCGTGTCACCACAGAAGAATGTATCAAGTGCCTCAAGCCAGATATCCATTCCTTCAACTCCAGGTGAGCATTCTGTGATTTTGGTAATAAGGTTCAACGAATCATGTGGCTGCTCTCCTGCCATACCGAGTTCCAGATTGTAAGTCGCATTTGGTGTGTTCAGCAGATTCGGATTCTTATCAAGGTCTGATACCTTAATGCCAAGCATGGACTTTGCCACATTCAGTGCCGAAGTAATATACTTGTAATCCCTGCGTTTCATCGTAAAGCCAAGGTACTTTTCTGCTCCAACAAGCATGTAGTAAAGGCTCAAATGCTCCGGCTGAATATCCTTTGCAATCGACTTTGATCCCTGTTTTACAACCGATTCATCATACCCGGCATCCACAAGTGCTTTTCTAGCTACATCCATATAATCGTTTGCATCCTGTAACTGTAAATCAAGGAATTCCACACAGGCTCCAACGGCCATCTGCTTATCCTCCACCCACACTTCTCCGTCAAAACGAATAAAGTCTGTTGCAGCTGTAAACTTCAGTTCATCTCCATACTCACGAGACAGCACTTTTGCCTGTCCTACATCGGAGTAATCCTCCGGTTTCAAGGAACCTGCTTCAGCACCGAAATCATCATTAAACTGATTTGGTGGAATATATCCTCTATCTTTAGATACCTTATTTCTGAAAAACTTCAGTGCCGAAAACCAAATAGTGTTCAACTCAGACTCATCAAGAGGCGGATTACACTTTGCTGCCTGTTCCAGAAACACTTCATGCGCTTTATCACACTCACCGTACTTCTTAAGAACCCTTCCTGCAAAACGAGACAAAGTGTTATTGCGGCTGCCCTCTGTAATAGGACCACCAGCAAACCCATCATCAAAATCTCCATCATCGGCTTCTGACTCTGTATCTGCCACCACTTCCATAATGTTCATCCATCCTTCATGCCAGATAACCTCTCCTGTTGTTGCACCGAATAAAAATCTGGCAGCATCAATAGCATTATCATCAAAGAACGGATAGGCTTTCTGGATTGCTGTTTTCATTGCAGTGTACTGTGAAGAATCCGTGCATTTCTCAATAGGGAAATATGCATGAAATCTTGGACGCTCTGACTTGCCATCCTTTGCAAGCATATGATGTCTGCTTGGCACCAAGATATAATCCACATCTCCGAAGAGTTCTTTCATCTTGTCTTCTGTAATCCAATCTGCCGGATTATCACTATGGTCATTATCAATATCCATTGGAATTACATTTGATTCGATAAAGTTACTGTTGCCTCTGCGATTACCTGTGTATGTGGCACATACATGGTCAACTGCTACTGCTGATTCCATATCCGCTGCATTTTCCACGACTACCTTATTGGGATAAATACAGTTAGCAGCTTTCCCGACACAGGTCGCACAACATAATGTCACCTGCATTTAATCATCCTCCTTGCATTCTTCATTGAAATATCTAATTGTTATCTGCTTACGCTCGGCATAAGCTATCTCATTTAACATCCCGGCTGTCGGCTGTCCAAATACCCACAATGCCTTACATTTAGAAAGAATCGCAATATCCATGAACATTGCAAGTTCACGCTCTGACTTTTCCTTCATGAACTGAGGAAGTAACAAATGTGGTGCAATTGGTATTGCTCCCTGATCTACTGCAAATCTGCTGTAACGTCTGGCTTTCTCTGTATTACCTTCCACATCACCGCTATAAGCTGAACAGATATACACCATTGGCATATAGCGCTTCTGCTTCTTATCCATATTGGATATCACATGGTATGGCACAGGATCTGCGTAACCTTCCGGGTTTCTGTAACCTACTCCCATAAGACCCATCTCCTTTCGTTAAATAATAGAGATATATCCATCCCTCCAATATCCAATGGACAGAAATTCCTGTAATGGGCGGGGATTTTTATAAATTTTTTCTTTTGATTCTGTTTCTTCCTTATAAATGCAAAATAAAAAATCACTTTTTTCAAAAAAATTACCGCCCAATATCGAATTCTGTGTCCATTGGATAGTGAAGGGAAAAGGAACTTAAATTTCACAGAAAAAGTTGCCGCCCATTTTCCGGATTCATGTCCATTGGATAGTGAAGGGAAAAGGAACTCCTTCAGAAAGGTAGGTAAAAAATGTCAAGCATGGCAGAAACAGAAAACATGGCAATCAGTGATGAATCACTTGATAACGAAATCGCAGATGTGCTGATTGCAATAAGTGTCATTTCAAGGCAGCTTGCACGAAAAATCGCAGTCAGACATATAGCTAAGGAGGTAAATGCAAATGAAAAATAAGGAATTAGCTGCACTGTACCAGTCAATAGCTGATAGCTTTGCAAAACTCAGTGAGTACTACTCTTCCGAGGATGCAGAACAGAAAACAGCAGTAAAAAAGGACAAGCCTGCAAAGGCTGAAAAGGAAACAGAGTCTGCTCCGGCAGAGGATTCTGCTGCTGATGAAGAAAGCACAGAACCTGTCGCTTATACCAAAGTAGAGATCAGATCAAAACTGGCTCAGATGTCAAAAGCTGAGGCGGGCAAGTATAAAGCGGATGTTAAAGGCATCGTCGCAAAATACTCATCTGATGGTACACTCTCCGGCATTCCTGCTGATAAGTACGCAGACGTTGTAGCTGCTCTGGAGGTGATTAGTAATGCCTAAACACGCACTGCTCTCTGCTTCGTCCAGTAAGCAGTGGCTCAACTGTCCACCATCAGCAAGGTTATGTGCCGACATTCAGGAACGAGCAAGTCCTTATGCGCAGCAGGGAACAGATGCACATGAGCTTTGCGAGTACAAAGTGCTGTCTGCACTTGGAAATGCCGGAAATGATCCAACAGCGAACCTCGAATTCTATGATGCCGAGATGGAAAACTGCACAGAGGAATACAGGAACTTCGTCATGGAACAGTACGAAGAAGCAAAAACATTATGTGCAGATCCTCTCATACTCGTAGAACAGAGACTGGACTTCTCCTACTGGGTGCCGGATGGCTTTGGAACAGGTGACTGTCTTATCGTAGCTGATGATGTACTTCATATCATCGACTTTAAATACGGACTTGGAGTTCTGGTTGATGCAGAACACAATCCTCAGATGATGTGTTATGCCTTGGGTGCTATCGATATCTACGACTGTATCTATGACATCAAGACTGTAAAGATGACAATCTTTCAACCACGTAGGGATAATGTTTCCACCTGTGAAATGTCAAAAAGCGAACTGATCTCTTGGGCGGATACAGTTCTTGCACCAACTGCAAAGTTAGCATATGAAGGAAAAGGCAAATTCAAAGCTGGTGACCACTGCACCTTCTGCAAGATTAAGGCTACCTGTCGTAAACGTGCCGAGTACAACCTGGAACTGGCACAATATGACTTTGCAATGCCTGCCACACTTGAGAATACTGAGATTGCAGCTATCCTTCCGAAGGTCGATGACCTCGTTACTTGGGGAAACGACATTAAGAAATACGCACTTCAGCAGGCATTAAGCGGCACTCACTATGATGGATTCAAAGTAGTTGAGGGTAAATCCAACCGCAGATACACGGATACAGATGCCGTTGCATCGGCAGTAGTAAATGCCGGATACGACCCTTATGAGAAAAAGCTTCTCGGAATCACAGAAATGACTTCTCTTCTGGGTAAGACGAAGTTCAATGAACTCCTTGGAGGCTTAATCGAAAAGCCACAGGGAAAACCAACACTTGTGCCTGAATCGGACAAGCGACAGGCACTTAACACAGCAAATGATGATTTTAAAGAAAATTAGGAGGACAAATTTATGGCAAACAACATAACTAAATACGGAAGTTCAGTAGTATCTACAAAGGTAATAACAGGACCAAACACAAGATTCTCATACCTCAATGCGTGGGAACCAAAGGCGATGAATGGTGGTAAGCCTAAGTATTCGGTTTCACTCATCATTCCGAAGAATGACACAGCTACTGTTGACAAGATCAATGCTGCAATTCAGGCCGCATACGGGGAAGGTCAGTCAAAGCTTAAGGGAAATGGCAAGTCAGTACCAGCTCTTACAGCAATCAAAAATCCTCTCCGTGACGGTGACATCGAAAGACCTGATGATGAAGCATACGCTAACAGCTATTTTATTAACGCAAATTCCGCTTCTGCTCCTGGTATCGTAGATGCAGACAGACAGCCTATCATTGAGCGCTCCGAGATGTATTCAGGCATTTATGGCAGGGCGTCCATCAACTTCTATGCTTTTAATGTAAACGGCAATCGTGGTATTGCCTGCGGCTTGAATAACTTGCAGAAGCTGAGAGATGGCGAACCTCTCGGAGGTAAGGCAAGCGCTGAGTCTGACTTTGCAACCACTGAGGATGACGATTTCCTTGCTTAATCAGTAACTATCAACCTGACTGGTAGTGGAAAAACTGCTACCAGTCACTTTTTTGAAATGAGGTAAAACCATGACAAATATTGATCATTTAATGTTAACTATGTGCTTTGGAATGAATCTTGGATGGCTGCTTGGCGGTCTGATGATCATAATCACGGATGGGATTAAAATCCATAAGGAAAAGCACAAAATCAAGAAGGAACAGAAAATAAGTGATGACAAGAAAGGGACAGGTGACAATCTATGACAATGGAAACGGTAAACACATTCATCAACAATGCAATAGAATTTACATTAGCAGCCATTGTACTTATACTCTGTGTATTTGCATTAGCTGCAACCTGGAAATGGATTATCGGCTTAGGTATTAAATTTATCCATTGGCTTTGTCCGGGACTGAAGAATCACAAGAGAAAATAACATAACAATCTGGGTGGCGGAGGATATTTCCTCTGCTACCCCATTTTTATAATAAAGGAGACAATATATGCAAATTCCAGAAATCATAAAAAAAATATCCATCGACTTGGAGACTTACTCCAGTGTACCCATTAAAAATGGTGTATATCCGTATGCAGAATCCACAGATGCAGAGATTCTTCTGTTCGGCTACTCCATCAACGATGAACCTGTCAATGTAATTGATGTGGCAAACGGAGAAGAAATCCCGGATTATATACTGAAAGCACTCACAGATGATTCCGTAATAAAATGGGCATTCAATGCATCGTTCGAGCGAATCTTTCTCTCCTACTGGCTTAAACGCAACTACCCAGAATACTTTAAAAGCTACAGTATCCCAGAAGATTCCGTTGGTAATTACCTTGATCCGTCCTCGTGGAGATGCAGCATGATCTGGTCTGCTTATATGGGACTTCCACTTTCACTTGAAGGTGTTGGTGCTGTGCTTGGACTTGAGGAACAGAAACTTAAAGAAGGCAAAGATCTCATCCGTTACTTCTGTGTACCATGCAAACCTACCAAGGTAAATGGTGGCAGGACAAGAAATATACCATCTGATGCTCCAGACAAATGGGAACTGTTCAAAAAATATAATAAAAGGGATGTTGAGGTCGAAATGTCCATTCAACAGAAACTTTCCCGTTTTCCTGTGCCGGACAGTGTATGGGATGAATACCATATAGACCAGGAAATCAATGACCGTGGCATCCTGCTCGATATGGATGTTGTAACGAACGCAATTAAATTTGACGCTTTCAGCAAGGCAAGACTTATGGGAACCTTAAAGGATAAGACAGAACTTGAGAAACCAAACTCTGTAACACAGATGAAAGACTGGCTCATTTCCAAAGGTGTAGAAACAGAATCCCTTGATAAAAAAGCTGTTCTTGAACTGCTTAAGACTGTACCATCTGATGTAGCAGATGTTCTAAAACTCCGTCAGCAGCTTGCAAAATCATCTGTGAAAAAATATCAGGCTATGCAGAACTCTGTATGTGCCGATGGCCGTGCCAGAGGTATGTTCCAGTTTTATGGTGCAAACAGATCTGGCAGATGGGCAGGTCGCATTATTCAGTTACAGAACCTGCCACAAAACCACATGACCGATTTGGAAGATGCAAGAGACATCGTAAAATCTGGGGATTATGAACTTATGAATATGTTATACGATGATGTGCCGGATGCCCTCTCACAGCTTATTCGTACTGCTTTTATTCCAAAGCAAGGATACAAGTTCTGTGTATCTGACTTCTCTGCAATTGAAGCCCGTGTTATTGCTTTTCTGGCAAAGGAGAACTGGCGTATGAAGGTTTTTAAAGAAAACGGTGACATCTACTGTGCCTCTGCTTCGGCTATGTTCCATGTCCCTGTTGAAAAGCATGGCATTAATGGTCACCTCCGCCAGAAAGGTAAGATTGCAGAACTTGCCCTCGGATATGGAGGTTCAGTCGGTGCTTTAACTGCTATGGGAGCATTAGATATGGGACTATCCGAAGATGAATTACAACCATTGGTTGATTCGTGGAGAGCCTCAAATCCGAATATTGTACAGTTCTGGTGGGATGTTGACCGCTGTGTTAAAACAGCCATCAAGCAGCATACTGCCACCGAAACACACGGCATCAGATTTGTATATCAGAGTGGTATGTTATTTATTATCCTTCCATCCGGCAGGCGTCTCTGCTATGTTAAGCCAAAGATCGGTGAAAATAAATTCGGTGGTGAATCTGTCACATACGAAGGTGTCGGTACTAATAAGAAGTGGGAACGCATCGAATCCTATGGTCCCAAATTTGTAGAAAATATTGTACAGGCAATCAGCCGAGATATCCTCTGTCACGCCATGCGTACTCTCTCCCATTGCTTTATCGTGGGTCATGTACACGATGAACTGATCATTGAAACACCTATGGATACTGACCTTAATGCTGTCTGTGATCAAATGGGCAGGACTCCTGATTGGATTGACGGACTGCTCCTTCGCGCCGATGGGTACGAAACAGCATTTTATAAAAAAGACTAAAACAAAACCCCAATGGCATCGTGCTACCATTGGGGTTCTCCATTGTATTCTACTTAAAATCTTTTAATTTTGCACTAAGTTCCTTTATTGCACTATCTTTACGATCTCTCAATGTACGTCTTGAGATACCAAGTTTTTCAGCAACTTCACGTTGAGACTCTTTATTAGCCACCATCCTGCAAGCACGAAGCTTTTCGTTTGACAACTCGTTCAAAGCATCATTTAGAGCATTAACCACAATCTTATATGCGATAATCTCCTCCAAATTACTCGAATTGTCCGATGGATCATAACCCGCGTCCAACAGTTTGTCATAGGAAACCTCATTCTGCATTCTTGTTTCTTTCTCACGAGCAGCTTTCTTTTCCCAGTTATTAAAGGTTCTATTCATAAGGTCTGCCTCTTCCTGTGTGTCCGCATCAAACACAGCATAAAAGTGTTTCATACGTCCTGGCAATGCAATATATGCAATAGGAACGCCATTACATTTGTAATGGCTGATAGTAGCCTCATCTCCATCATCAATCGAAACAAAGTAGGGATTCTCATAATTAAGTGCTACGTTAACGGTTGCTTGATTTTTTCCTTTTTTTGTCATAATTTGTCCTCGTTCTTTCCGCCTTTCAGCGTTCGCACTGAGCGAGGACAAATAATTCGTCTTATGGCACGACAACAAGACGAGTCAGCATAAGATGTTTGATATACCTCTATAGGTAACTCAAATTTCTTATACATACCCTCGCCCAATGTCGCGCGCCATAGGCTTAAATATTTTTTTGTTTGAACTATCCTTTTGGATGCTCAGACGGCATCACAGCCTCTGTGAAACCATCTCAAAACCCAAAAAAATAATAAATATAAATTTTTCTTGTTTAATTGTAACTTGAGTGGTATAACATATTCAAAAGCAACATAATAATATCTGTTTGGCATATTATATGAATGAAAGGAATTTTATATGGATAATAAGAATTACGATATTCTCGTAAATAATATTAAGAGACTCATGAAAAATAAAAACATCAATCAAGCGACATTAATACGAGAAACCAAAATTTCACAACCCCAAATGAGTAAGGCACTTAACCCAAATGTTAAAAATCAATTTACATTTGAACAAATCATTACAATTGCAGATTATTTCAATGTTTCTATAGACTCTCTTGTTGAAAGAAAGCCTAAAACTGAATCTAACAATCAGCTCTCAAATAAAGAAATCTGTAAAACGCTTATGCAACTAATTAACAAAAAAATCGTTAGTTGTATTGACGTAACACCTACAGAAACTCATTTTGAAAAAATACCTCGACAAATGCCTTGTAACAAACCTTATGCACAGGAGAAAGGGCCTGTCTTATATAGGGCATTTTATTTTTCTAAATACTATCAATTTGATGATTGGACCGCTGATGAAATGGCCGATTATTTTGATGATTGTTTTTGCAATGGTAACACTATCGCCAAAAATGATGAAATTAACAATTTCCTTGAGTACTATTTTAAATTTACTGAATTATTCCAAAATGAAGAAATAACGCAGGAAATTTATAATCTGGCAATTAACGATCGTCTTGATAAATTATCCAAATAAATATTTTCTTTCTGTACTTTCATTCTATCTGAGATTTGAAATAACACCATGAAGTGGGACTTTAAGTAAAAAAGCGCACAAAAATAAGGGTTCCCGCGATTTTGTTAATTTTCAAAATCGTGGGAACCCTTATATCTTCGTTCCGAACTTAAAGTTTCACTTTAAAAATTTTATTTTTTTTTAACAAGGTAATTGCAAATTTACATGTGCATCATCCAGTTTCTTTTGCCATTCCTCAACAGAATCATCTGGATGCCCCCACATAAGATGCTGAATAAAAAATGTAGCTTGACTCAATTTTCCATCAAAGCCTGCTTTTGAAAGAAGATCCTCAAAAAATATAGGATGTAAACATAAAGCCTTACACACCGCTACAACATTTGGATATTTCTTATCCGCTCCGTTATCATTTATATATTTGCTCAATGTCTGAACAGATAGGTGGCATTTATAACTCAGCTCTTCTTCATTTACATCCAAACGATTCATGTGATATTTTAGTGTACCACCAAAGCTACCAGGTAATTCCCCCTTAATTTGGGCTATTTGTTCAGAAACACTTGCAATCTGCTCCAAATTTTTACATCTTTCACTTCTGCTCTGATTATCTTCATGATCAGGATTATATGAAGCTTCAATAAATGTATCCGAAACAACATCCCTACACAAAAAACATCTTCTATAAAATGTATCACTATATTTCTGGCTTGCACTGATTTTTCTATCAAATACAAAGCAGCATTCATCCACATGTTCCAAGGCATATTCCGTAAGGATTGGATATCCCTTTTCGTCTGACTCAATATATTCAGGTGCATTTATACATACCATACTGTTTGAATAGACTATTTTATTTTCAAAAAATAGTTGTCTTAAAACAGGATTCGAATACATCACATAAATTGCATTCTGCTCATCAATAACGAATGTCTGATTTCTTCCTATAGCATCTTTTTTGAATGAAAATGGCGGTAAATATTTACCTTCAACATATACAAATGTTCCTTGAACTTTTTCGTATCCTAGTTCTATCAATCGTAATTTTGCTGCAACAATTGATACCTGAAAATAACCTGCTACTCGTTCAACAGTTTCCTGCACTAATTCAGCATATCTTCTTTGGGGATTTTCTGAATACAAGTTCCTAAGAATCTTATCATAAACTCGTTTTGTCATCTTTGCAGGCATAAGAATCCTTGGAGCCAATTGATTTGCTTGCCATTCCATCCACTTCAATGCTGACGCATCCTGCGGGATGCCTTCATATGTTTCCACAATCTCACAAGAAATATGATTACACTCGCCAGTGAGCAACTTCTGTAATTCAAATGGTCTACGATGCCTGTCCCAATGTACGCATTCATGTATGATGGTGTTATTGGCTGTTCCAACATTTCGCATAAAATACACATTCGGATTAATCAGCATGGTTCCCGGTTTAGTAACAATTTCAACCTTCTCATTAAGAGTATAGTCTTTATAAACTGTTACCTTCTCTGATCCAAAGTATGTCCTTCCAAAAACAGAATCATCCAATGGTGCAGAATATACCTTCATTCCCATACTCTGTGCGATTTCCAATACTGGCAATGCCATCGGCTGCAATAAAGCCTTGGGATAATTTCGTTTCAAAAAATCCTCTGCATTTTTCTCTATATCATTTTCATATAAATATGGTACCAGATCCTGACTTAGACTCTTGTCCTTATCAAACTTTGCCGGATTATATTCCTCTGCACTGGTGATTGATACCTGCTTTAGTCCATCTTCAAGTCTTGCACTAAAGAATACATTATATGTACGATGTTCATCGGTTTCATCATATCCATATCTGCCCTTTCCCTTCACAGATATATCTGTGTCTACAGACACTCTTATTTCCAATAATCCTTCATCTTTTTCTTTAAAGGTAACACCGCTGACATGAATATCTTCTAACTGTACATATGAAACAGAATAAACAGAATCACTTTCAAAGGAATCCTTGTGTGTATAAACCAAACCTTTAATCCTGTTAAAGATTTCATCATAATACACATCTTCCATATATTCCTTGAAATTATTATATTTTTTCATATAACTCCCCCCTTCAACAAACAAATTATTAAGCTACTAATGTCCCCTAGAAAAAAATCATTTTTCAACTTTCCATGCAATTCAAAATTACTATTTCCCTATTTTATCAATCTTTATGCCTTATCAATTTCATTATAAATAAACTCACATACATCTAACGCATTTAATAACTGAACACAATCTACTTTTGTTATTTCCCTGCAGCAGCGTCCGTGCAAAAGCCATGTCCTATCCAAATAATCTGGCTCAGGTTCGGATTCCTGTTTCATATCTAAGGGAAGCTTCCCAAAACAAAACAATCTGTTAGTGTATTCCTCAAGTGCCGGATAAAAATACAGAATATAGAATCTTTTTTTATTAAATCCTGTCGCATTTTCATAATCTTTACTCTTCTGTATCGAATATCCATAACTTGAGTATTTATCCTTATATTGAAGTTTTTGATTTTTTGCATTTTTTTTAGGGAATTCTACTAAGTTAGAAATCCTTATTTCAAACAAAATGATAAGATACAATGCTGCTGTCATATATTCCTTGTTATCAAATGCCTTTATACCATTCTGATAATATGTAATATACGGCTTTTTTACATAAATGCTACTCAATTTTCTTTTGATATGTTTAATCACCCTTTCATCGTCCATTTCAAAAAAATCCATAATTTTTTCAGGTGACTCATGTATATATCTAGTCCATTCTGCAAAATGCCTTGGATTTCCATGTTCGGTTGGAATCCACCCGTTTCTACCTAATTCACGGCTTCTTTCAACTTCTACCGAAAATCTTTTTTCAAACTCTTCTTCAGAAAGCCCTTCCGTTTCCTTTACTACATTGACATATTTCTTGAACTCTTCCGACATTGAGAACATGAGGGAATTCTCCTGAAGCCTCTCCCAAATTGCAGTCCAATCTGTTGAAAAAAGATATTTATTTTCTGTAAATTTCTCGGCTATTTCATTCCAATTGTATCTTACAATAGGAAATCCTGATATTTTTTCATATACGTTTTTTAAACTTTCAAATGTTTTCGGATCCATTCCATATTTATCCAAACAAATCTCTCCTCTTACATATTCATTCTCAGACTAGTAACAAAATACGAATGTTCTCATTTTTTCAAATTCTACAACTCAAGTTTTGAAATATCCTTTTTTCCTGACAGATAATGCTTATACAATTCTGCAACTGGAATCGACCTTATTTGTATTCATAACATCTATTTATCATTGTATCATTTTATTTATAAAGATGAAACTCATTCTTTGTTAAGCCCATATCTAACGCTCGGTACAAATATCTAGCTGCAATTGATGAATATGGGTTCCATTTTTTACATTTTTTTATAACAGAATCCTTTGAAATATCATCAGTTTTATACATCCATTTATATGATTGCAAAAAAGCAACATCCTCAACAGGTAAAACATTCTGTCTGTTTAGAACAAAAATAAGATACATTTTTGCTGTCCATAGACCTATACCACGCAACGAGGTCAGTTTTTTTATAACTTCATCATCGGATAAATTTTGCAACTCCGATAATATCAATTTTTCATTTAACACAGCCTCCGTAACTCCCTTAATATAAGAAACTTTGGAATTTGCTGTTCCTATGCTTTTTATTTGTTTATCTGTAAGTCTATCTATTTTTTCCGGGCAAATATTATTATCACACAGAACTTGAAGTCTACTATAAATCACAGCTCCAGCTTTAATTGACAACATCTGCTCTATTATTTCGTGTATAAGAAAAGCATATCCATCATCATGCGGTTTATATGATATTTCTCCAATCATATCAATAACTTTAGCCAGACGTTTATCTTTGGAGCAAAGATATTTAACAGCAGGATTATCTTTATTTAATATTATCACTTCCGACATAACTTTCCTCTCTATCCTAACAGGTTATTCTTATTTGGATTTATGTCTACACCTACCCTGAAAAAGAATTCACTATAATCATCTGACTCAAAAATTTTCAGCAGTTCTCTCATGTTCCATATAAGATTTGCATCCGTGATATCGTTTCTATCGAGCCAAAATACTCTACCTTCATCTGATGCAAGTATTTCTCCGGAATATTGATTTGTCTTATACAAAAGTACTATATATCTTGTACCATCTTCTTGTATCCAATCTTTATATCCGCAAGGTCGCGGATTTGAAATAGTAAGTCCTGTTTCTTCCTTGATTTCACGAATAATAGAATCCCTTAATGATTCTCCTTCTTCAACATGACCTCCTGGGAATACTAAGCCGCCCAGATGTCTTGTTCCCACTTTTTCTTGAACCAAAATGGACGATTCATTATACACAAGGCACATATTTGTTAGTTCTATTTCTTGTGTTCTCTTCATATCAAATCCTCACTCTAATGAACACACACCTGTGACGAAGTAATATTTTCAAAGGTATGTTTTATATTTATTTCTTTACTCTCAAGCTTATCTTCAAGATACGCTAATAAAGGTTTTCCATCTAAGTAATAATACATTTGAGGAGCAATAAAACCTTCAATGTCGGTTCTCAACTGTGATAATAAGATTTCTGTTGTTTCCTGAAATTCTACAATCTCCATCGCATAATTATACAATTCTCTATATTTTTTTATTCTTTCTACAGCATCCTTATCACTTGCAAATTCCCGCTCCCAATCTTTAAGCTCATGTCTTCTTCCCAAATATACTATCCCAGTAATTGCACATATGGGACTGCTAACATACATATAAGCCTTTATTGGCTCATTTGGGAATGATCTTCTATGCTCGAAAATCTTTATCCCGGTTCTAATTTTCTCATATACACTAGGCTTAAAACTCAATAGCATTGTTCTCATTATTTTCTCCTACATATAACAATAATACCGCTATGAAGTATTTCTCCACAGCGGTAAATATTTGAAATAACTACAGTAACATATCCAATGTTTTTACACACTCAAGACCAATTTCTTTTGCCAAATTACATGGAACAGCATTCCCTACTTGACGATATTTTGCTCCAATCGTACCCATGAACTCCCATTCATCTGGAAATGTTTGAATTCGAGCATTTTCTCTAACACTAAATGGTCTAACTTCAATTGGATGACATCTATCTGTCTGCTTCATTTGTGGTGTTGTTAAAACAGTGAGCGATGGTTCATCTAGGCTAAGCCTTCTTAAAATTCCTGTTCTTCCTCCACCCATATACCAACAAGTTTTCATATATTCTTTTGCAATATCAGGATCAATATCTCTCCAATATCCTCCTGGTGGTACTAATGAAAATATTTTTTTCTTATTCTCCGAGTATTTTCCACATTCCGTAGGATTTTGTTCTAGCTTAATATCTCTCAAAATCGGTTTATATTCATGTTTTGCCGGATAATTAAATTCACATTGTTCTACTAAATCATTTCGAATTCCAATTGTAATTAAACGCTCTCGCTTTTGAGGTACCCCATAATCCCATGCATTTAATACCTTATATTGAATTGTGTACCCTTCATCGTTAAAAATATTGCAAATTGTTTCATAGGTTCTTCCTTTATCATGTGTTAACAAGCCTCTAACATTCTCAAATAAAAACATCTTAGGTTGTAACTTATGTAAAAAAGTTGCATAGTGATAAAACATGGTTCCTCTAACATCATCAAGACCGAGTCTTTTGCCTGCGTAGCTAAACGATTGGCACGGTGCGCCACCGCTTAGTAAATCAAGGTCTCCCTTTTTAATTTTGAATTCTTCTTCTAAATCTCTTGCAGCAACAATTTCTACATCTTCACAAAGGACATTCCAATTGGGTCTGTTATGAGTCAAGGTTTCTGCTGCAGACTTATCAAACTCAACAAGACCAATGTGCTCAAATCCTGCTTGCTCCAATCCAAGAGCTAATCCACCAGCTCCTGCAAAGAGTTCAATCGATTTATATGCCATTTTTGGCATCCTCCATTCATGTATTTTTTTCTCGCTATTTAGCGGTACTACTATATTCTCTCTATTTTCCGAAAAGTCAAGTCAAAATCCAGTATATGTACTGAAATTATCTGCCATAACTTGCTCTAATAATGTTCTACCATTATTCTGTGCATTATTGGATAACTGACTATAGACAGATACATTTGTTGTTCCGGCGACAGTGGTATTTGCAATACTATTTAAGTAATCCTGCGTTGCCCTCGGAATAGCTTCGCATAACTGCTGGAATGCATTTGGAATTCCAGTCAACAGCGCATAGAATCTATCCCCAGAAATAATTCTAACTCTAGGATGAGAATAATACTTATGATTGAATGAACCTTCCCATAACTCATCAATACTATTCTTTGCAATAATCTGCACCAAATAACAAGTTGCATTCGGATGACTATCTGCTACAGCCTGTAACTTTTGGAATGTTGCTTCTGCAGAACTACTATTCATTGTGTTATGCTTATTTTTTACCTCAGCGAAAATAGTTCCATCTGCGTTTGAAATATCGCACCCATTACCTACACCTAAATCATTAATTCCTTCAATACAACCTAACAAAGACTGTTGAAAAACGCCAATCGCATTTGATATGGTCTTATCGTCCTGACGTGCTATTTCTGATTTAATATAAGCTTCTTCGTCAATAGCATTAAACACCATATCAAAATGGAATTTAATAGGATCCACTTTATTAGAATAAAACTTATCCACTGTTGAATTTCTTTTGCATCTCTCATATGACTGATGCAACTCACAGATACATCTTAATAAATCTTCATCTGAAATAAATGATACATATGCCATAATTAATTCTCCTTTGTTTTTTATGTCTCACAAAGTGTTTCAAAATATACTTCTTATAACAATCTTTCAAAAACGGTCTGATCAGCTAAATTAAACAGATAACTTTCCTTTGCATTATGATCATCATCCTTCCTATGTAAGTATTCATGTAATACAACTTCATTGTTTTGAATTTTCTCAACCATTCTTGAAAATGACGTTCTCCAAACACCATACATGTCTTGGACTCTATATCCTTTATAGGATAACTGAGTCCAATGAACCCAAAAGTAAATATCACAATCCGGGTAATTTCTTAAATAATTTTCGTAATCTTTTTTGTTAAAGGTAACTGTATATTGTGGATTATAAGGTTGTCCATTATACATATATTTTCCTGCTGTGAAGAACGGTGTATTTTGTGTTTTCAAATCTGCTGGTTTACCGTTCGTATAATCATATAAATCGATAAGCCAAGGACGTATTACTTTTTCTGGATTTTTTCTTATATCAATATTAATTCTTGGTACAACACGTTCAATAAAATCCGCTTCAAAATCCTCACCCCAGATATACCACAACTCTCTATCCTCGGTATTAAAAACCACTTGATTTCTATCCACTACAGATAAAAATTTTGCATACGGCTTACCAGTAATTCTGCTAGTAACAACATCAAATTCCACAGTACAATCAACATGAACATCCGTAGGGATTCTTTGAAAATAAATGGTCAGTATACCATATTCATTATTTCGAGTATCTACTTTTCCATACTTATCTTTTACATTAAAATATGTTAGTCTACCTTCCATAATTCCTCCTACATTGTATTGGTGAAATCAACCCATATTAAATATATTATATCGCTAAATTTGCATTTTTTCCAGTGCATTCTTATGTTAACTACAATATTCGATTTTACAAATTCGTTAAAATCAAAACTCTTCCTTCTTTCGGTCTCAAAGTCTAGTTGTTCAACCATCATTTTAAGAGATCAAAAAACGAGGTCACGGTTATTAAAAATAACAGAGACCCCGTTTTTAATTATTATTTATCCACTAATACATCAATAGTTATTGACTATACTCTCTTTCCGTTTGAGTCTTTCCATCTCCTGCATACCTTTACTTTAAATCCCAAACACTTTATCTTTTCAACATTTTGTATATTATTTTTCCAATCAAATTGATTAAAATACCATCTTACCTTCTTAACATCTACGTATCTACTCAATTCTTCCAAATAAATCATATCAACATCCGAGAATGAAAACCCATATGAATATATTTTTTTAATGCCTGATAACTTACGAAAAAATTTTATATTATCTACTACTGCTTGATTAGTGTTTTTTCTTAACTCTCTCTTCAATGAATTATAAGCATCTGTAACACCAATATAGTGTTCAAACTCATTAAATTCAGTATCATCCCCATGCCCAAAATAAATGTTGGTGTTTCTATCACCTGCATTCCCATGAATATGGCATATATTATTACTTGAAATTTTATACAGTTTTTCCAATGTTAATGTATAATTAAATGAAAGAAACAAACTTTTCTTAAAGGATGGCTTTTTACTTAATTTTTTTACCTTTTGAAAATCAATATTAGCCAGTTCACTAAAAACCCACTCTCTAAAGAGATTTACTAATATACGATAAGCACCTACAACAGAATTGGTTAAATCTTCATTTTCATAAACTGAATGAAATATGTTATCATCTTCATCAATATCCGTTATTTTATATGCCCATTGATTGTCATACGCAATGTTACATATAAATTCATTTCCTAAGCATTCTTCCAAATTGTTCCAATCCGTTGCTGAACACTCATCTATTGTACGAATCAAAGAGCCAACTACTTCATCCATATTATATACTTCATCTCCATCTGGCATAAGAGTTGACTCAAGAATTCCGCCAAAATTTTCATTAAATTCCGGATATTTATTTATTAAAAACTTCCTAAAATCAGAATATTTAGTATTCATACCATGTCCATAACAATCAAAACCATTTCCAATAACATATAATGTTTTCACTTTACATTTTCTCCAATTCACAAGCTCCAAAATCCTCATGCTACCATAATCTAATTGTAACACATCTTCTTCATTCCACAATCACTTCATCTGCTCTAGTAATCACGAGTCTGCCTCCATCGCACTCAACATTTATCGGTGTCCCCGGCTCAAATCCTAGTGTTTCAAGCCATGCGCCTTTTAATATGATGGTGGCTGTATCCTTGTAATGATATCCCGACTGTGCATATACTTTCATCTTCCGTTCTTTCTTAAATACTGCCATATTCAATTGCCTCTTTTCTTCTGAATATAATCTGGATTTGATAGCACATAATCATCATGCGATTTGATATTAAATACTGCACTCTTCACAGTCCTTGTTTTCCAATGCTCGTGATACCAAGCATCAGTCTTTCCGTGCTTATGATAAAGAACCACGGGCTTGTCTTGGTCATAAGTCTTTTTGAAAATTATCCAACAATGACCTGTGTTTATTGATTTGACTTCAATGAATTTCTCTTCTTCTCGGATGATGGTAAAGTACCCACCACCGAACAGTTTCTTTTCGCTATTGGTAAACAATTGATTTGTCCTCCTTTATTTTAGTTTCTTACTTTATGGATACTTGTGCAAGAAATGGCACGTTTGATGCAGAATCACTCTGCTTTGAAATGTTTTAACAATAACACACTTACTAACGATAGTTAAATTATATCGTTAAAGGGGTACAATTGCAAGTACTATTATTTACTCTTTGTGGCGTTTTCAGGAGTTCAATAGACATAATTCCACGCTACGAACCATGAAAAATCCTTATTTTGAGATATTTCTCCATTTATGCTTGTATCCTTTTCATTGCACTTTTGTTCATCGCCGCCACAAACATAAAATCCGCTGGGAATTCATACGACGCCTGCACTCTCGATATCCGGATTCTACGGTCTTCCAAAGGCTGGCGCAGCACTTCCAACACGGGTTTGGAAAATTCCGGAAGTTCGTCCAGAAACAGCACCCCATAATGTGCAAAGCTCACCTCCCCTGGTGTCGGAACCCTGCCGCCACCGATCAGTGCATATTCCGAGATTGTGTGATGTGGTGCCCGGAACGGACGTCTGTGTATCAATCCCCCTTCCGGTGGTAACATCCCTCCGACACTGTATATCTTTGTCACTTCCAGACTTTCTTCGAAGCTCATCTGTGGCAGGATCGTCGGCAGACGCTTCGCGAGCATGGATTTCCCTGCGCCGGCAGCACCGGTCAACAACACATTGTGAAATCCTGCCGCAGCAATCTCCATCCCCCGCTTGATGCTTTCCTGTCCTACTACATCAGAAAAATCAATATCATACAGATATTCCGATGTATCCACAGCCGGTTGCTCGACATTCGTATTCTCATATTCTTTTATTCCCTGAATATATTCCATGGTCTCCTTCAGGCTTGAAACACCTATAACCGATATTCCCTGCACCAAAGCAGCTTCCTGCACATTTTCTTTTGGAACAATGCAGCTTGTCATACCTTCTTCTCTGGCACAGATGACCATCGGAAGAACGCCCGGAATCGCTTTTATCGATCCGTCCAGGCTCAGTTCTCCGAGCACCAACGTCTGTTCCATCGGTAATTCCGCTGTTACGCCAAGTGACAGAAGCACGGCTGTTGCAATCGCAAGGTCATATCCGGAACCATCTTTTCTCATATCTGCCGGGGATAAATTGATTGTGATGCGCTTCGGTGGCAAATGAAAGCCTGAATTCTTAAGCGCAGTCCGCACGCGTTCCGATGACTCCCTGACAGACGATGACAGATATCCAACCATGGTAAATACAGGCAGACCATCATTCACATCTGCCTCCACATCGATCATCCGTCCGTCCACACCGTGAACCGCACAGCTTTTTACTTTACTAAACATATTCGCTCCCTTCTTCTCCAAGGGCGCTGACCAAGTTTATAGTATAAAAGAAAAGAACATCTGTCAACGAACAAAGTCTGAAACTTTTGTGAACGTTGCAAATGTTCTTTTCTATGATAGGTACCACTATTTATCAATACTTATTTCTTTTTCTGTACACTGTATCCGAATTTGCCAACATAATCACCAAGCGTAAAATACTGTCCGTGGGAATATGCAATCAAATCTGTCTTATTCAGGTCAAACTTTCCTGTCTCATCCATATATTTCTCATCCGCAAGTACGGCTGTTACCTCAGCTAAGAACATATCATGGGAGCCAAGCTCAATTACCTGTGTGACCTTACACTCAATATTGACCGGGCTTTCTTCAATGACAGGTACCGACACTGTCTGTGCCTTGCCCTTCGTCATCTTCATCTCCGCGAATTTATCTACATCTCTGCCTGATTTCACACCACAATAATCCATCGCATAGCACAGATCCTTCGTCACTAAGTTGATGACGAACTCTCCGTTTTTCGTAAGTAATTCATGTGAATATCTTGACTTTCGTACAGAGATCGATACCATCGGTGGATCGGAATTGATGGTTCCCGTCCATGCGATCGTGATAATGTCATCGATTCCATTTCCATCACCGGTTGTCACCATAACCGCCGGTACCGGATACAACATATTTCCCGGTTTCCAAACCTGTTTTGCCATTTTCTGCCTCCTGTTTTTTTATCTATTCAGGTAAATCAAAATACAATCATTCCGTTATTCCAGCAGACTCCGGATCTCCTGCATCTTGTAGTCCATCGCCGTAATCGTATCCGCGCACTTTTTTAACTCCTTCGCAATAATCTCCGGATGCTTCAGATTGTCCTTCTTATACTTGAGCTTATGATCAAGACTCGCCCAGAAATCCATCGCGATTGTCCGAAACTGCACTTCGACTTTCATATATTTTTTCTCATTTGACAAGAAAATCGGAATCTCCACAATCAGATGCAGACTTCGGTATCCGTTTGGCTTTGGATTCCGTATGTAATCCTTCACACATACAACCCGGATATCGTCCTGTTTTGTCAAAAGCTCTGATACCGTATAGATATCCTCCGGGAACGAACAGATCACACGTACACCTGCGATATCCGTCAGGTTCTCCTCGATATTTTCTATCGAGATTTCCAGACCTTTTCGTTTCATCTTCTCCACGATGCTGAGTGGTTTTTTCAATCTGCACCGGATTGACTCAAACGGATTTCGATTATACTGTGATGCAAACTCAGTATTCAACACCTTCAGCTTTGTCTCAATCTCCATCAACGCACACTCATAGTGCATCATAGATTCTATAAATGGCTGCATCGTCTGCAGCACCTTTTCCGGGTTGTCGGAGTTCATCAGAAGCTCCATACTCATATCTGTACTCCCGTTCATGTTACACACCTCTATTCTTACGAATCGTTTTCATAAATAATTCCTTTAATTTCCGGTCATAATCTCTGCCGATCTTATTCAGTGCTTCATGGCTGACAAATCCACCTGCCATCGCAGCATGTCCACCACCGGAACCAATTCCATCCAACGCCTGATAGATTAGTTTTCCTGCATCCACATCTGCCCGCTCACTGCGCACAGAGAATTTAATGCCATCCGAATTGATAGAGTAGACAACGGCTACATCGACCACATCCAAGGACAAAATAAAATCCGATATGATCGCAACAAGGGAATTCGGGCACTCAAATGGAATGTAGGTGAATCCAACATAATCAAACACTTCGATATGCTCGATTGCCGCACCATACGCCTTCAGATCCTGAAATTCTATCGTGGAATTATACATACTGTTCAGTTTTTCCGTACTGATATAATCGAACAGATATGCCATCATATCCATATCAAACGCGGTTGTTCCACGCACAAAATCTGCCGTATCCATCTTGATTCCATAAGCAAGTGCGGTCGCAACATCCTCATCCATCGGCACACCGCTTGTCTGAAAATACGACGCAACAATGCTGGCACAGGCACCAACAATACGGATATCCTCGAACTTGTAATCCTCTGTCTTCACAAACACCGGATGATGATCGACACATGCCACCTCATTGCCCAGAAGATCTGTCGTATTTGCATTCGGTTTCTGACAATCGACATGCACGATATAGTCCTCCGCCTGCATGTCCGGGATGTCATCATACGAATAAATCTCGATGCCAAACGTATCCATCATCTTTCTTGTATTAAACCGGTCAATACTGCCGACATAACAGATGGTCGATGTAATTCCATAATATTCCAGATATCGCTTCAAGCCAAATGCACTCGATATCGCATCCGGGTCCGGGAAATTATGTGTCTGTAAATATACCTTATGTCCTCTCAGAAGTTCAATCAACGCCTTCTGTTTTTCTTCTGCCACTTGCGCCTCCTGTTAACAATCAAAGCACAGCAATACATACGCTAAGATAAGCATTGCCGTCACTAAAACAAACTCGCAAAACCCACTGACAAAATACGAAAGTATCATGCCAATCGCCATAAATAAAATCGAATATCCAAATAATGCCTTCAATGCCGCCTCTTCATCATATTTGTTCTACTACATACTATGAGACAAACGGAGTGAAAAGACGTAATTTCGTTCAAATCCTAGTTATTCTCACTTGCCTGATCAATCGCTTCTTTGATTTCTGGGCTGTCAATATCCACATCTGCTTTCTTACCCATGGCTGTTGCAATCTTATCGACAACCTCTGGAATCATGTCGATCACCTTGCTTACCGTGTCACCCTGCTTGACTGGAATCATCTTCGCATGTCCGTTCTGGATCACAAGTACCGCAGTTGGAGACATCTTACCGCCCATTCCGCCTCCAGCAGAGTTGGAACCGCCGTTTTTGCCAAATGCACCGGCAGCTACACCAAAATTCACATCCACCAATGGTAAAATAATTGTATCGCCTACCTTCGTTGGCTCGCCAACAACTGTCTTCGTTGTAAGCAGGGAATCCATCCCCTGAAATAAAGAACCAACTGTCTGATTAAAATCATTTGCCATCACTCATTACCTCCAATTTCTATATTATCTTACTGATTCATTACTTTCTTTGCAACTTTTAGTGTCCTCCAGATATTGATATTCAAGACAATCCGGAGCAGATATCCAAGCCGGATTCGGCCTTTCAGCTTCACATCCAGTTCCAACACCTTCTGTTCAAAATCCGGCTGCATTGACAGCCCTTTTTGATATACAAACGGCAGTAAGCTCAAATATCCGGTCACCTGCCCGGTCTTGTATGGCTCATCCATGCCGTAATGCACATAGCCCTTTACCTTGCGTGGCAAAATATGTTTCAATGTCCGCGGAATATATTTTTTCAGATATTCACGTGTCTTTACCGTACACGACAGATTCCAGAACTTCTGCAATCGCCGGAGCTTTTTCTTCGCAGTCGCTGTCTTTTTCTCGATCTTGTCAGTCACACGCTCTGCGACCTTTCCTGGTGTGTGATTTATCACAAATGTCCAGACTTTCTTAATCTTCTCCCACACCTTCCGGCACAATATCTTCAATCTGCCCGATTGCTTCTTTTCTTCTTCCGACAGATTGTCCGGTTCGTCCAGATCAAAGATTTCATGCTCTGGTGCTTCCTCTGTCTTTGTTTCTATATCATCCTCATTTATGTCTGTCTCTGGAAGTGGTATCGTCGGAATCTCTGTAATAGTCCCATCTGACTCATCCGTTTTCTCCGATTCACTTATTATCTTCTGTGAACTATTTTCTATACTATCCTTTCGCTTTACCGGCTTCTCACAGATTGCATCATCGTCCTCATCCACGTCGATATCATCCCACGCGTCGTCGAATCCCTCATCAGCGAGATGTTCCACCTCACGCTCTGCTTCTTCTGCCTTCTTCTTTCCAAGCCTAAACCATAACAGCCGTATCTCCTGTTTCAGTTTATCCTTCTCCCGGCTCTGGTCATACAACACCCGGACACTTAAGATCAGATACCGTACCTTTGCTTTTGCCTGTAATGTCTTCCCACCCTGATACGAGATATCTGCCTGATACCGGATCGGGCAAAATAAAATCAGCATCACAAGCAAGAGAAGCAATCCTATGATACCAAGGAGGATCCATCCGATTATTTTTAAAATAAGTAACAATACATGCAGCATTCCTTACCTTACTCCTACCTGTGGTTCTTTCACTTCAATCAAAAGAAAAAATCCTCTACCTTCCATTCTTCCCCGGTTTCATCATACATATCCTGTATGATCTGCAATACGAGCTGTTCTGCCACTTCTTTGCCTCTTGCAAAGCCGACAACCCGTATCCGGGAATCCAGCTTCCTATATGGTTTTTGTAACAACTGATTATATGGATAAATCTCCAGCAATCCATCCTGCAATAACGGCAACACGATCACATACAGATTCCGGACAGGCTTATGCCGCCTGATCCTTTTCCTGATCCGTGCCAGTTTTCGCTCTGTAAGATTGTATGTATAACATTTATCAGCAAAAATCACGATTACTCCTCTATCATCTCTGAAATCAGCTTATTACATGCCATAAGTTCGCTGTCATCCTTACAATTCTCAATTACATAATCAAAATAATCCCGGATCTCCTGCTGTGTATTCATGAAGATCGGCATTGCAGCAAGAAGCTTACACATCATACTACGGTAAACCGGTCTCTTCACACTCGAAAACAAATCGCCAAGTTCCTTTACAAGTGCTTCCTTCTTTGCTGTGATATACGCATGATCTGCGTTTTCTGTCTTTCCAGAAACCTTGTCAAGATCAATAAACAAACTTGTAGAAAGCAGCTTGCTTACCTTATCCAGACGGTCAAATGTCTCTGTTAGTGCAAGGCTTTCAATCTGCTCGGCTTTTCCAACCCGGACCTCATCTAAAACAGCTTCTAATATCACGATTGATTCATATACACGCTCCTGCACACCCTCAATCGTGAAGAACTCATCCATCACCTCATCCGGTAACTGATCGATCGTCTCTGCCTTTACACACGCCTTTATAATGCGAAGTGCTGCTGCATACCCCGGTACATCTTCTTCGTTCTTCTCATATGCTGCATCAATCGTAAGTAGGATCGTATACACATCATTTATGACTTCCTGTAACAGCATAAACGCTGACACTTCGTTGTTGATGATCGTCGCAGCCTGATTCAGACGCTTCGTCAGATCCTCAAACTCCGGCAATGTAAGTGCTGCATAATCAGCCTCAGCCAGATCCGTATATACATGATATAAAAATGGATATTCCGTCTCAAAGCCCTTTGGTTTCTTCAAAAGCACGGCACTGCGCAGCATATCGACAAACTCATCCACAGAGGTTGTCTCACCCTCCTCGTAGATATTCAGTGTTGAGTTGATGATATCGTAAAACTTGTTCTTCGTCATGCGAACCGGAAGCTGTGCCATCAGAAGCTGTAATTTGCTGTTTATCACAACGGTATCATTCTCTGCAAATACATAGTCAAACATCTTCTCAGAAAGCCCTTTTGCATCGACCGGTACCACCTCATCACGCACGGCTGCCTCCACACGGTTTAACACATACTCATAAATCTCATATGCATCCGTGTAAGCGGTCAGAATATGCATCTTATATTCTACATTGCTACGAAGCTGTGCGATTGCTTCCATAGAATCTTCGTCCACTGCCTCGCGCTTAACCAGATGACGGTCTAACAAGCCTGTCAGAAGTGCAAAATATTTGCAGACATCCGTGTTCTTGTCATCCTGCTCATCGCATACTTCCTTCATCGTGTAATAATTCATGCTTCCCTTTACCGTTGCATAGCAGTTATACTGTCTGCCAAGCAGCTCTGCATATTCCGGAAGCTTCGTGTCTAAGTCTTTGTCTCTCTGTATATCTGTCACTAATTTCTTACATGTTGCTATCATTATATCAGTCTCCTATTTCACATGCTCATGCGTAAATAAATGTTCGTTACAATACTCATAATTTCCGTTACATTTTGAGCAGAACCGAAACTCCAGATCATCGCCATCCCGCTCCGTTCTTCCACAGATTGCACATTTGTGCTTCGTGATGTTCGATGGATATCCCATCTGCTGTGCCTTGTGACGCCGGTCTGCCTCTCCGTTTACCTGTCGAGAGAGATTCTCCACGCGACGATCATAATCCCGTTTTCTTCGTTTCGCTGCCGCCTTGCTGTTCGAGCTCCGCATACCGACACCCCGCCCCATAATCAGGTAGAATATAAAGAAATTCACCAGATACGCAATGATGGAACCACGGTTCAACGTACTTGTGGTTGGCCGCATAAATTCATATGCCATCAATCCCATATCTATAACTGCGACCCAGAAAGCACGGATTGGAATGAAAAACATAAACAACACACGTGCATCCGAATACATCAGTGCAAACGCTAAGAACAATCCATAATCAAAGTAATACATTGCCCATATTCCAACATCCATCATGCCAAGAATGGAACCATTTGCACAATAGTAAATACTGATGCCTAACATGATGACCGTATTCCAGAACCATGCACCAAATATATAAAGGTTAAACATAAATGTTCCCATGGCCTGTTCGATCTGTTGTCCAAACAAAATCAATATAAATATCATCAGTATTCCAACTAAATTCAAATCTCCCGGTGGTGAAAATACCCATGTAAACAATCTCCAGAACTCATGCTGTTCCAAAATCGCATATGGTGAAAAAACAAGCTTGACAGCAAACGTCGGTACAAACGCCCATAATATATATGAGATTGCCATCACAACTGCGATCTTGATCGGGAGATTTCGAATTGCAAATTTACCAAATTTTTTCTCTAACTTCGCAAAAAAACTCAAATTAAATTTTCCTCACTTTCACTTTGCATATCAATTCGATATTATACCCTATATACATAAAAAAAGCAATCGCCACGCGCGAATTCTCCGTCTGTGGCAATCACTTTTCTCATACACTTCTATCCCATTTTCACCAATCTGTTTCTATGACTGTTTTTCTTTCTCCGGCGGGATCCGGATAATCGTTCCAAGCGGTACCCGCAGATCGTAAAGCTCCCGGTTATACTGCATCAGATCCGCAATATCCGTATCAAATTCCCGGACTAAGCTTCCAAGCGTCTCTCCAACCTTCGCCGTATAATAACGCCTCTCTTCTTCCTCATACACCTCTGTCGGAATACAGATTTCATCTCCCGGCTGCAGATTGTAGACATTGACATATGGATTTTCTTTCAGGATATCAATCAGACGTACACCATAAAGCTTTGATAATTTGTACAGCGTATCTCCGGCAACGACTTTGTGCACGGTTCCCTTACATTCATGCTCCATCGCACATATCTCCATACTCATTTCTGATTATTTTATTCTTAATAGGAAGAAAATGTTCACAATTTTTGTGTTGAAATTCATGATTCTTTCCTATATAATGTCAGATGTCGAAAAATACAGAAATATGAAATGGTAAAATAGCAAAAGAGGTAATTATCAAATGAAGAGATTAGGAATCGATATTGGTTCGACCACAGTCAAGGTTGCTGTGATCGACGAAGAACATAACATATTATTTTCTGAATACAAGCGTCACTTTGCGAATATCAAAGAGACATTAAAGGAGCTTGTAGAGCATGCCAGCAAGGAGCTTGGAAATGTTGAGGTTGCTCCTACGATCACCGGTTCCGGTGGACTTGCATTGGCACAGGTCATCGGAATTCCGTTTGAGCAGGAGGTTGTCTGTGTATCGGAGGCTCTGACTGACTATGCTCCACAGACGGATGTTGCCATCGAGCTTGGCGGTGAGGATGCCAAGATCATTTATTTTACAAACGGTGTGGAACAGCGTATGAACGGTGTATGTGCCGGCGGTACCGGTTCCTTCATCGACCAGATGGCTTCCCTGCTCCAGACCGATGCTTCCGGACTGAATACATACGCGAAAGACTATGATACGATCTATCCGATTGCCGCGCGTTGTGGTGTATTCGCAAAAACAGATATCCAGCCGCTCATCAACGAAGGTGCAACGAAGCCAAACCTTGCAGCTTCTATCTTCCAGGCGGTTGTCAACCAGACGATCAGTGGCCTTGCCTGTGGTAAGCCAATCAAAGGAAATGTAGCATTTTTAGGTGGTCCTCTCCACTTCCTCGACCAGCTCAAGGAAGCGTTCGTGCGAACACTGAACCTGACACCGGAGCATATTATCGCACCGGGACATTCGCATCTGTTCGCGGCTGTCGGTGCAGCACTTCAGGCAAAGGAAGAGACACACTATACATTGGATGAGATCAGCGGAAAGCTCACAGCCGACCTTAAGATTGCTGTGGATGTAGACCGTCTTCCACCGCTGTTTGCATCGCAGGAAGACTATGATGCTTTCATCAAAAAGCAGGAGAAAAATAGAGTATTACGTTCCGACCTTGCCACCTACAAGGGGAAATGTTTCCTCGGTGTCGACGCCGGTTCCACAACAACCAAGGTTGCACTGGTTGCTGAGGATGGCAGTCTGCTCTATGATTTTTATAGCAGCAACGATGGCAGTCCGCTTCGTACAACCCTGCGTGCCATGAAAGATATCTATACAAAGCTCCCGGAAGGCGTGGAGATTGTAGCCGGCTGCTCTACCGGATATGGAGAAGCCTTGATTAAGTCTGCCCTTATGCTTGACTATGGTGAGGTAGAAACAATCGCTCATTATACTGCCGCTGCATTTTTTGATCCGGACGTGGACTGTATCTTAGATATCGGTGGTCAGGATATGAAATGTATCAAGATCAAGAATGAAGTCGTCGACAATGTCATGCTGAACGAAGCATGTTCCTCCGGCTGTGGCTCTTTCATCGAGACATTTGCCAAATCGTTAAATTATGATGTGAAAGATTTCGCGAAGATCGCACTTTTCGCAGAAAGCCCGATCGATCTTGGAAGCCGTTGTACTGTATTTATGAATTCCAAAGTAAAGCAGGCACAGAAGGAAGGCGCAAGCGTCGCTGACATCTCTGCCGGCCTTGCTTATTCTGTTATTAAGAACGCCCTTTTGAAGGTAATCAAGCTGACCGATCCGAAGTCACTTGGCAAAAATATCGTCGTACAGGGTGGAACCTTCTATAACGATGCGGTTCTTCGAAGCTTCGAGCTTATCTCCGGCAGGGAAGCAATCCGTCCGGACATCGCCGGTATCATGGGAGCCTTCGGTGCAGCCCTGATTGCGAGAGACCGTTACGAGGAAGGTGACCAGACGACCATGCTCTCCAAGGAAGCAATGGAAGCACTCACCTACGAGACAAAGATGGCGCGTTGTAAGGGATGTACGAACAACTGTCTCCTTACAATCAACCGTTTCACCGGCGGCAGACAGTTCATCACAGGTAACCGTTGTGAACGTGGTCTTGGATTAAAGAAGAACCAGCACAACATGCCGAACTTATTTGAATACAAATTCAACCGGTTGTTCTCTTATGAACCGCTGACCGAAAGTGAAGCGTACCGTGGCATCATCGGTATTCCACGTGTCCTGAACATGTATGAGAACTATCCGTTCTGGTTTACATTCCTGACGAAACTCGGCTACCGGGTACTGCTCTCTCCGAAGTCATCAAGAGACATCTATACCCTTGGTATCGAGTCTATTCCAAGTGAATCGGAATGTTATCCGGCAAAGATCTCACATGGTCATGTTATGTGGCTGTTGAAGCAGGGAATCAAGACGATCTTCTATCCTTGTATCCCTTACGAGCGCAACGAGACACCGGACGCAAACAATCACTACAACTGCCCGATCGTCACAAGTTATGCAGAGAATATCAAGAACAACATGGAAGAGGTTTCCGCACCGGATGTCACCTACATCCGTCCGTTCCTTGCACTCGATAATAAAGAGGCATTAAAGGATCGTCTGCTACGTGAATTCTCGAAATATACAAACGTCACAAAGGAAGAAATAAACGATGCAGTTGAGGCTGCTTATGCAGAAGCAGATGCCGTCAAAGCGGACATTCAGAAGAAGGGCGAAGAGACAATTGCTTATCTGGAGAAGACCGATAAGCTCGGTATCGTGCTTGCCGGTCGTCCATACCATCTGGATCCGGAGATCAACCACGGACTTCCAGAGCTTATTAACTCGTACGATATCGCTGTTTTAACAGAAGACTCTGTTGCTCATCTTGCCAAAGTAGAACGTCCTTTGATCGTATCCGATCAGTGGATGTACCACTCCCGTCTGTACAAGGCGGCAAACTACGTCAAGTCAAGCAGGAATCTGGAGCTGATCCAATTAAACTCCTTCGGCTGTGGTCTGGACGCTGTTACAACGGACTGTGTCAACGATATTCTGACAAACTCCGGTAAAATCTATACCGTATTAAAGATTGATGAAGTCAGCAACTTAGGTGCGGCACGTATCCGTATCCGTTCGCTGATCAGTGCAGTCAATGTCAGAAGAAAGCATAACTTCACACCATGTCCGATGCCAAGTAATTATAACCGTGTAGAATTCACAACAGATATGAAGGATTATACTGTATTGGTACCACAGCTCTCCCCAATTCATTTCAATGTATTGGCTCCGGCGATGCGCCATATGGGATTAAATATTGAGATTCTTCCGGATGCAACAAAAGAAGTCATTGATACCGGCTTAAAATATGTAAACAACGATGCCTGCTATCCTTCTTTGATCGTTGTAGGTCAGATGATGCATGCCATCACATCCGGCAAATATGACATCAATAAACTGGCACTTATTATGACACAGACCGGCGGTGGCTGCCGTGCAACAAACTACGTTGGCTTTATCCGTCGTGCACTTGCGAAGGCCGGCTACCCACAGATTCCGGTGATTGCCCTCTCCGTACAGGGCTTTGAGAATAACTCCGGTTTCGTATGGAATATGAAGACGGTCAAATGCGCGATGCAGGCGCTCGCAATCGGAGATCTGTTCATGCGCGTTGTCTACCAGACTCGTCCATACGAGAAGGTAAAGGGATCTGTCAATAAGCTGCACCGCAAATGGGAACATGCAGCCATCCGTTGCATGGAAAATGGCGGTCGCGGATTCAGTAAACTGGTACATGATATCGTCAAAGACTTCGACAACGTGCCTTTGAATGAAAATATAAAGAAACCGCGTGTTGGTATCGTTGGCGAGATTCTTGTTAAGTTCCTCCCATCTGCCAACAACCACTTAGTAGAGCTTTTGGAGGCAGAAGGTGCCGAAGCAGTTATGCCGGATCTGCTGGACTTCTTCCAGTACTGCTTCTACAACAACAATTACAAATATGAATACCTTGGCAAGACGAAGAAGTCTGCAAGAAACGGAAACCTTGGTATTGCTGCACTCGAAGCACTGCGCCACCCGGTAGTCAGTGCCTTAAAGAAGAGTAAGCGGTTCCATCCACCAGTGCACATCAAGACGCTGGCAGAATATGCCCGTCCGATCGTATCCATCGGTAACCAGACCGGTGAAGGCTGGTTCCTGACCGGCGAGATGGTCGAGCTTATAAGGAGTGGTGCCAGCAACATCGTATGCTGTCAGCCATTTGCCTGTCTGCCAAACCACATTGTCGGTAAGGGTGTTATCAAATCCCTGCGTCATGCTTATCCGGATGCCAACATCGTCGCAATCGACTATGATCCGGGTGCTTCTGAAGTCAATCAGGTAAACCGTATCAAGCTGATGCTTGCAACGGCAAGAAAGAACATGGAAGAAAACGATAACAAATAAAGCAACAAAAAAGAAACGGTTTTCAAATTGAAAATCGTTTCTTTTTTATTGCTATGCAAATGAAACTTCCAAAGGAAAAATGATTCTCTCCTCTTCCCGATTCAATTAAGAATCCAGCAGGAAATCTGCCAGAATCACATTGCTGACATCTATCCCGGCATCCGTCAGATAGATCCGGTCACCTTCGCTTGCCATGAAGCCTTCTCCGATATATTTATTCAGGACGCTTCCATATACCTCATAGATATCTTTATTGAACCGTTCCTTGAAGTCCTCCCGGCTCACGCCACAGGTCATCCGCAGACCAAGGAACATGAATTCCTCCATCCGCGCATCTATGTAGATATTCGTCACATTCTCACGCAATGTCCGCGTCGTATCGTTATACAGAAGCTCCATATTATCTGTCTCTACAAACTTGTCAGACAGGTTTTCCATCAGCTCAATATATTTGAAGATATCGCGCATGTTGTTGAACCGTTTCCCCTGGAAATACGAGGATGCGCCAATACCAAAGCCGATATACTCGCCGCCCGTCCAGTAAACCATGTTATGCTTGCACTCATATCCCGGCTTTGCATAATTGGAAAATTCGTAACGGTCATAACCGTGTGCCGCCAGAAGCTGTTTCGTAATCTCATACATCCGGCGATCCACCATCTCCGGTGGAAGCTCATTTAAGATCTGCGGATCTTTTGCAAACGGAGTTCCCTCCTCAATACTTAAGGAATACGCAGATATATGCTCCGGACCAAACTCGATCACGCGGGACAATGTATCGACATAGGTATGAATCGTCTGCCCCGGAAGTCCGGACATGATATCAATGTTAATATTCTGGAATCCTGCACGTCTTGCCGCATTATAGCTTGCCACAAACTGATCGAAATTATGAATCCGTCCAAGCTTCTTCAGCATATCATCATCGCAGGACTGTAACCCGATACTGATCCGGTTAATACCAGCCGCCTTATAACCATTTAATTTCTGGTGGCGCAGCGTGCCCGGATTTGCCTCGATTGTCACTTCGGCATTCTTCTCCACATGAAAATACCGGCGGATAAACGCCATTATATTTGTGATCAGGGATTCATCTAACAGGGACGGTGTTCCACCCCCGATAAAGATACTGCGCACCCCGTAGTCTGCAACGATTGGCGCATACATCTTGATCTCCTGACACAGGCAATCAACATAGCGAAGCATCGTTCCATAACTCTCCCCATCGAATGACAGGAAATCACAGTATTTGCATTTTACGACGCAAAACGGTATATGAACATATAAGCTCACATATTTTTTCATTCGTTTTCCTACTCCTCATCTAACTTCAGTACACTCATAAACGCCTTCTGTGGAATCTCTACGTTTCCGACCTGACGCATACGCTTCTTTCCTTCCTTCTGCTTCTCCAGGAGCTTTCTCTTACGCGAGATATCTCCACCGTAGCATTTTGCAAGCACATCTTTACGCATCGCCTTGACAGTCTCTCTGGCAATAACCTTGGAACCGATGGCTGCCTGAATTGGAATCTCGAAGAGCTGTCTTGGAATCTCCTCTTTTAACTTCTCACACATCTTTCTGCCACGCTCATAGGCAGTATCCTTGTGCAGAATAAAGGAAAGTGCATCGACTTCTTCTTTGTTGATCAGGATATCCAGCTTGACAAGATCGGAACGGACATAGCCCTTCATCTCATAATCAAATGATGCATATCCGCGCGATCTAGATTTTAACGCATCAAAGAAATCATAGATGATCTCATTCAATGGCAGATCGTATTTTAAGAGCGCACGTGTCGTCTCCATATATTCCATACTCTTGTAGACACCGCGTCGTTCCTGACAAAGCTGCATGATCGCACCGACATATTCTGTTGTCACCATGATCTCTGCACTGACAAATGGCTCCTCCATATATTCGATCGTCGAAGGGTCCGGCAGGTTTGATGGATTCGTCAGCTCCATTACCTCACCGTCTGTCTTATGCACACGGTAGATAACGCCCGGTGCTGTTGTCACCAGATCCAGATTGTATTCGCGCTCTAAACGCTCCTGAATGATCTCCAAATGAAGCAAACCAAGGAATCCACAACGGAAACCAAAGCCGAGTGCAATGGAAGTCTCCGGCTCATAGCTTAACGATGCATCGTTTAACTGCAACTTCTCCAAAGCATCTCTCAAATCCGGATATTTCGCACCATCCGCCGGATACAATCCACAGTAAACCATCGGATTTACTTTCTTATAACCTGGCAACGCCTCTGCACATGGGTTGTCCGCATCCGTGACGGTATCACCAACCGTCGTATCCTTTACATTCTTCAGACTGGCAGTAATGTATCCAACCATACCGGCTGAAAGTTCATCGCATGGGATAAACTGTCCAGCTCCGAAAATTCCGACCTGTACAACCTCTGCCTCTGCTTCGGTTGCCATCATACGGATATTCGTTCCTTTTTTCACTGTACCGTCAAATACACGACAGAAAATGATAACGCCCTTGTAGGCATCATACAAGCTGTCAAAGATCAGCGCCTTTAACGGTGCATCTGCATCGCCTTCCGGTGCCGGTATTTTGGTCACGATCTGCTCTAAAACTTCCTCGATATTCGTACCATTTTTTGCTGAGATCCGCGGAGCATCGTGTGCCTCGATTCCGATCACATCCTCAATCTCCGCTACAACACGATCCGGATCTGCGGATGGCAGGTCAATTTTATTGATGACCGGCATGATCTCCAGATTATGATCCACTGCCAGATAACAGTTTGCCAGTGTCTGTGCTTCAATTCCCTGCGCCGCATCGACGATCAGGATTGCACCCTCACAGGCTGCCAGACTCCGGGATACCTCATAGTTAAAATCCACATGTCCCGGTGTGTCGATCAGATTGAAGATATATTCCTCTCCATCCTCTGCCTTGTAGACAATACGCACAGCCTGTGCCTTGATCGTAATGCCTCGTTCCCGCTCAAGATCCATATTGTCTAACACCTGATTCTGCATCTCACGGCTTGTGAGTAGTCCGGTCTTCTCAATGATCCGGTCCGCCAATGTTGATTTGCCATGATCGATATGTGCAATGATACAGAAATTTCGTATTTTACTTTTATCCAAATGTGCCATATACTTTTACAACCTCATAATTTCCGATTTCCTGTCACCACAAAACGCATGATGACCCGCGTATATCAGTACGCTCTTAGTTGTCAAAAGTATACCACACTTTCCTACTCTTGTGCAATCAGCACTTTATAGAGAATTGCGCCAAGTGGCACCATTGCGTTTTTCGCCTCAGCAACCGTATTGGTCTGTGCCCCAACTTCAATCAGGGATGAACGCGGCATTTTATTTAAGTTAAAACAGTACCCCCGCACATAGATGCGACGCATCAGATCCCCATACAATTCTTTTCCTGCCAGATGCATCTGCAGACTGAATGCCAGATTCTCCTGCCGGTATGGATTGTACAGATAATCAATCTCCCCATTCTCATTTGTCCGGCTCATGCCATTTAAAAACATGATCTGCGCAGTCGGCACACCATCGATGTCCCGTACAAGCCGCACATCCTCCCGGACGCCATCCCGATGAATATCCAATACCACCTCAATCGACGGATACTGCTGCAAGATTGCATCTATACCATCACTTGCATAATCATACGCCAGGCTTCGATCCTCTACTCCATCCACCACATCATAGACAGTACGGTCATGATAAACCGGAATGCCATAATCTTCCTCCAGAATGCGTGTAAGCTCATCCCCCAGTCCGATCACAGTATCCTCGATCACACCCGGACGGCTGTCCGCAAACGTTTCACTGCCATGTGTATGATAAATCAGGACTTTATACTCCCCCGAAGCGGGATCAATATGCAGATCCTCTGATAACAGCGTATCCGCAGCCAGCTCCTCCGCGGTAACATTCGTAGAACTATCGATTGTATAACAGTTTCCGACCAGAAAATCATAATTATTTAACTGTTCCATCGAATATGTAATACCCGCTGGGATGGAAAGCGGTTGCACCATAGTTTCTGCAGTCTCCGCATCTCCATCGGAAGCGACTGTCACCGCTTCGGTCGTCGTTTCCGTTTCTTCGCTTCCGGTCTCACACGAAAAAGCCGTCTCGGTATCCATGCCGGTCGAAACGGCGACCTTATCCCACCGGTTTCCGGTCGTATCCACCTCCGAATCCGCAAGCACCGGAACAAACAGATTCCGAAGCTTCGAACCGGTCGTATCCACATGCAGGACCGGCGCCACAGTCTCTTGGAAGAACGCCTGTGCCTGACCGGATAGCATTGTAACATCCAGCCGTACCAGTACACCCAGACATAATGCACAGACCAGACACGTCAATATAATTTTCACCCAATTTCTCTCCATACCTTAAATATATGCAGAGCCACCGGTATTATGTTAGAAAACGGTTGATTGCCTCTGAGATTGTGAAGCTGACACGACCGATCAGCTCATCAATATTTTTCGGTGTTACAAACATGGAGGATACCGTCGGCGTCTGGATAAATTCAACAATTTCTTTCTCATATTGCCGAAGGACCGATACCGGTAATTTTTCCAGCAATCCCTCCATCGCATGACTGATCATTGCTGGCATTGAAATCACAGTCGGTACGCCAACCGCAATCACGGGAACCCCCAGCGTCTCTTCATTCAATGATAATCTGCGGTTTCCAACACCAGCCCCCGGTGTAATTCCAGTATCACACACCTGTATCGTTGTATTTAACCGTTCTGCCTCTCTCGCTGCAAGTGCATCGATACAAATCACAACATCTGGATTGATCTCCCTGCACAGGGATTGTATGATCGTGCTCGTCTCAATTCCAGTCTGCGCCATAACACCAGGGCAGAGTGCAGAGATTTCCATAGAATGTTTCACAACACCTTCCCGAAGTAGATGTCTTGTGATATAGAGATGATCGACAACACTTGGTCCAAGTGCGTCCGGTGTGATATTCCGATTTCCAAGACCGATTACAAGAATATGGTCTGCCCCATGAAACAGTTCTTTTAGGACATCATGCAGTGCCAGCACGAATGGCATATGGATATTCTCGTCCTCCGAACAAAGCTTTGGACTCTCCAAAGTTATATAATTTCCGATCGGTTTTCCGAGGATCTCTGCCCCTGTCTGATCGAGCACACGGATGTGTGTCTTGGTCAGTCCGTATTCAGAATCCTCATAGGTTTCCACCCGGACACCAGCAATATCATTTTTCTCGGAGATATCTTCCTTTAACTCCAAGGCAAGGTCGGTTCGCACATAATTTTCCAGCATAAAAAATACTACTCCTTTTTCGGAGTAGTATTTCCTTTTTTTCTGATTTTATGTAATTACTGTGGCACCGCACCACCGACATAAGCCGGCTGACTGGATGCGCCCGGTGCACCAGTTCCTTTCGCTCTTAATACAATCTGGATTGCCTCTAAGCGCTTTGCATGTCCGGTTGTTCCTGCCGGATCGCCATTTTTCGCCCAGCCCATCCAGCCGTATGTCTGGCAATGTACACGATAATACACATCATATTTCTCTGCCAGTGTTCCAGTCAGCTTGATCTGGATTGCCTCCAGACGCTTTGCCTGTCCAATCGAGCCTGCCTGTGCGCCATTCTGACGCCAGCCCTGCCAGCCATAGGTCTGTCCATGCACACGATATACGACATTACCAGACGTCTCTGTCAAGTTCGTGATAGAAATTGATTCCAAACGTTTTGCATGTCCGGTTGTACCGCCTGTCGTACCATCAAAAACGGTACCGGTCCAGCCGTATGTCTGTACATGTGTGTTATATCCAATCAACGGAGACACATACACCTTTGAAGTGTTGCCCGGTGCCATGCCGCCTTTTTCAACAAGCTTAATCTGGATTGCTTCGAGTCGTTTCGCATAATTCGTCGAACCTGCAGTCTGTCCGTTCTTCGCCCAGTCTAACCAGCCATAGGTCTGGCACTGTACACGGTAATAGACATCGTATTGCTCTGCCAGCTGTCCCGTCAACCGAATCCGAATTGCCTCTAATCGCTTTGCAAGCCCTGTCAGACCTGCAATATCGCCATCCATCGTCCAGTCCATCCATCCGAATGACTGACAATGTACCTGATACTCAACGCTTCCCTCGATGCCGGTATTGTTCCGAATCTTGATTGCCTCAAGCCGTTTTGCCTGTCCAACCGTACCACTGATACCACCATCATACGTTTCCTCTTTTTCCCAGCCATATGTCTGAATATGTGTTGCATAGACGATTTTTGCATCCGCTGGAGCAGTCTCCCCGGTTGGTACCGGAATGTTGATTTTCGAAGAGAAGCTTCCATCGGTTGAATAATAGAAGTTCATATCAACACGACCTTCGATGCCCGGAACCGTTCCAGAACTTGTATACTGCCAGTATGAATATGCGCCTGTATAAGTCGCACTTGAATTATACTGTGCCAGCCAGATTGGATATCTGCTGGCGATCGTAGATGCATTCATATCGTTGGTAAGCATTGACTTGTTTGCATACACCATTGGTGTATAGCCTCTTGTTGCCACGTAGCTGCAGAATGCCAGACAGACATTCGTCGCCTGTTCCCTTGTCAGGTTCGCCGTTCTCAGTCTGCCTCCGGTCGGAGAATCACTGGCATACTCAAAGTCCATCGCAATCGGAAGATCGATTGAGATGCCATATGTATGAAGATAGTTGATCGTATACTGTGCTTCCTCTGCGGCTTCCTTCTCTGTGATCGCCTGCGAGAAGAAATAAACTCCTATCTTGATGCCTGCCGCCTTCGCACCTTTCAGGTTCTCCAGTGCACGGGAATCATGGTATAAGGTTCCTGCTGAACCCCAGCCTCGTCCGCCGACCTTGATAAATGCAAAATCAATCCCGGAGGCTTTAACTGCATTCCAGTCAATCTGTTTGTTCCAGGTAGATACATCAATACCATTATAAATATGACAGTTTTTAAACTGCTTTGCATGTGTATAGCCTTCTCCATATGCTTCCGATGTAATCGAAAATGCCATCGTGAAGAACAAAATACACGTCAGTATCCATGCCGTTACTTTGTTGAATTTCTTACGTAACTTCATAAAAGCACAACTCCTTTATCATTTTTTTGCTTTCATTTATCAAAAATACAACCTCATTTTAGCACATCCGCACCGGGTTGTCTACCGCAAGCGCAATCGCCTGTACGCACTGCTCCATTGTCTTCCCATCACATGGAATCGTGAGCTGCGCATATTTCTCATAATATGGTTTGCGCTCCTCGTACAGATCTGCTAATGTCTTTCCAGGCTTCATTGCGATACCACGCGTCGAGATATTATTCACGCGACGGATAATCTCCTCACAGCTTACATCGAGATACACGATCAGTCCCTGTTCGCCTAAATGCTTCATCGCTTCTTCCGAGAAAATCGCACTGCCGCCAGTCGCAATCACGGATGCTTCCGTGTTGATCTCCCGGAGCACCTGATTCTCAATCGCAAGAAATGCATCGATACCCTTCTCGTTGATAATATCGACCAATGTCTTTTTTTCTTGTCGCTGGATCAGCAGATCACCGTCGATAAACTGATAATTGATTGCTTTTGCGAGCAATACGCCGATCGTGCTTTTTCCACTTCCCGGCATACCGATCAATACTATATTTTTCTTCATCTGTTTTTCCTTTCCTACATCTGATGCCTTACAACCCGATACTCATCGCCGTTCTTATAATACGGACAACTATAATGGCTGTCCCCGTACAACCGGGCGATCTCATCCTCGTCCATACTCACGTCACAGACGTATTCCTCATATTCCTCATCATAGATCAGATACGCACATGTATCGCAGCTTGTCTGTATCTCTGTTTTTTTCTTTTTCTCCATTATTCAAGCACCACCTGTTCGTCTGTAATCCGGCAGATCTCTTCCCAGCTGTCCTTTGCCACATCATCATAAACCGCAACCGTCACAAATCCGGCTTTCTTCGCTGTATACATCGCACGTAAGCTGTCTTCAAAAATCACACATTCCACTGGAGTAATCCGCATATTCGCACAGGCAAGCTCATATACGGCCGGTGATTCCTTGCTCGCCCCCGCCATCGTACAGCTGACGATCGTATCAACATCCGCCATAAGCCCGGTCCGTTCTAGTACCATCTCACTTAAATGAATCTCGTTTGCCGTTGCAACCGCCACCTTATAGCCATCCCGTTTCATCCACTTTACAAGCTCGCGGGCATATGGCTTCAGCGGAATCGTATTCCGGTATTCCTCGATCACCATATTCTGGAAATCATTGAAGATCTCCTCCGAAGTCTTCGGGATGTCAAACTGTTCTTTGATGAAGTTCGCCGCCTGAATGAGTGTCATCGTCGCCACCTGATGGTGAAACTCCATGTCCGGATGGATGCCGTACCTGCCGATATATTCCACATCCAGTGTCCGCCACATCGGCATACTGTCAATCAGTGTTCCATCCATATCGAAAAGCACGCCCTTTTTACCCTGTAAGAGTGGCATCAGTTTCTGATATAATGCATCAAACGTTTCTGTCTTTGCAAGCATATCCTTCACCTGTGCCTTAAGCGCTTCGGTCGCTGTCTCAATTTCGTCCTGCGCAAAGATCGCAGATACCACCGCGACACCTGCCACATCGCAACCAACTAACTGATTGATATTCTCCGCACTGACACCCCCGATTGCCACAACCGGAATCTGCACAGCACGGCAGATCTCCCGCAGCGTCTTCAGAGGGAGTGCTGTTACATCCTGCTTGGTCGTCGTCACAAAGACAGATCCAGAACCAAGGTAATCAGCACCCTGTTTTTCCGCAAGCAGAGCTTCCTCTACATTGTGGGCGGATACACCGATGATCGCTGCATCCCCAAGGATAGCACGCGCTTCTTCCACCTGCATGTCGCCCTGTCCTAAGTGTACGCCATCTGCGTGACAGACTTTTGCCAGTGCCACATTATCGTTGATGATAAGCGGTATGCCATATCTTCCCGTCAGCTTTTTGATTTCCTTTGCCTCTGCAAGAAATGCATCTTCGGAAAGCTCTTTTTCCCGCAGCTGCACGATCGTCGCACCACCCTTAATTGCCGCTTCCACCGCATCTATCAGGGTTGCGTATCGTTTCTTATTTACTGATTTTCTATCTGTTACAGCATAGACCTGTAACTGTTCTTTATTTATCTTCATTTTCTGTTTAATCTCCAGATTTTTACCTGACTTTTCTCTTTTACTCTCACGCCATTTTCCCGTAAAAATCGTTATAAAGATCTGACGTTTTCCTGTATCTGCCATCCATGGTCGATTGGCCCACTCCCTCTGCCGAGATCAAGACCTGACGAAAGTGCGCCACTAAGATAACTTTTGGCATAGCTGATACTCTGCGCAACCGAATATCCTTTTGCCAGTCCACACGCAATCGCAGAGGATAAAGTACATCCGGTACCATGTGTATTCGGATTGTCGATACGGGAACCGTGGAACCAGATCACTTCGGTTCCAACCAATACATCGCTGGCATCCTCAATCGCATGTCCGCCCTTAATCAGCACCTGGGAATGAAATCTGTCATACAGGCATCTTCCCGCCTGTTCCATATCCGTTTTGGACTGAATCGTCATTCCCGTAAGCAGCTCTGCCTCCGGGATATTCGGCGTGATCAGTGTCGCAAGTGGAAGAAGCATCTCTGTCAGACAGGAAATCGCATCTTCCTTTAACAACCGGCTTCCGCTTGTTGCGACCATCACCGGATCTACGACTATATTTTCCGCATGCCAGTCTTCAAGTGCTTCCGCGATTGTATTTATCAAGGCTTTATCGGATACCATGCCAATCTTCACAGCTTTTGGCGAAATATCCAAAAACACTGCATCAATCTGCTTCCGCAGAAATTCCGGTGTCACATCCATAATACCGGTAACTCCCATCGTGTTTTGCGCAGTCAGTGCTGTGATGGCTGACATACCATAGCAGTCATTTGCAAGCATCGTCTTTAAGTCTGCCTGTATGCCCGCACCACCGGAGCTATCCGAACCTGCAATAGAAAGCACCGGAGCAAGGCTTCGATTGGTTAATTTCTTCTCATCCATCTATTTGTTTAACTCCTCAAAAAATAGAGCTGTCAATGACAGCCCTATTATTATACACGATTTATGCGCCTACGACAAATGTAAGTTCTGCCGTTACAGCAACTTTTCCATCTACCTTTGCGACAGCCTTTCCAGAACCGATTGGTCCCTTCTGGTCTATGATCTCGCATTCCATCTCGATTACATCGCCCGGCGTGATCTGCTTTTTAAATCTCGCATTCTTGATGCCACCGAAAAACGCAGTTTTTCCTTTGTGCTCTTCCTCGGACAAAATTGCAATCGCACCAACCTGTGCGAGCGCCTCGATCACGAGTACGCCCGGCATGACATGCTGTGTTGGAAAATGTCCCAGAAACTGCATCTCATTCACGGATACACACTTGACACCTTTCGCCCACTTTCCCGGCTCAAAATCTGTGATCCGGTCGACTAACTGGAACGGATAACGATGTGGCAAAATCTCCTGTATCTGATTTGAATTTAATTCCATCTTCTTCTCCTTCGTCCTGCAATCTACGCTTCAAACTTCTTCAGCAGAATACTTGCGTTGTGTCCACCAAATCCAAGGGAGTTGGAAAGCGCATACTCTACCTGTACATTTCTTCCTTCATTTGGAACGATATCCAGATCACACTCTTCATCTGGCACCTGATAGTTGATCGTTGCAGGAATAAATCCATCATGCAATGCAAGTGCTGTGATTACAGCTTCTACGGAACCACTACCACCGAGCAGATGTCCGGTCATAGACTTTGTAGAGCTAACCATCAGCTTGTATGCATGCTCACCAAATGTTGTCTTGATCGCCATTGTCTCGCCTGCATCATTTAAGTGTGTGGATGTACCATGTGCGTTGATATAACCAACCTGCTCCGGCTTGATACCTGCATCCTTCACTGCCATTGCCATACAGGCTGCTCCACCTGCTCCATCCGGACATGGGGCTGTGATATGGTATGCATCACAGGTTGCACCGTATCCTACAACCTCGCCGAGGATTTCCGCACCTCGCGCCTTCGCATGCTCATACTCTTCTAATACAAGTGCACCGGCACCTTCACCCATGACGAAACCGGCACGCTCCTTATCAAATGGAATTGAAGCACGGTTCTTGTCTGTTGTTGTATTTAATGCCTGCATCGCTGTAAATCCACCGATTGCCATATCGGTAATTGCTGCCTCAGAACCACCACAGATCATAACATCTGCATATCCGTCACGGATATAATGGAAGCTGTCTCCGATTGCATTGTTACCGGATGCACAGGCTGTTACAACGGAAGAACAGATGCCCTTGAAGCCAAAACGGATCGCAATGTTTCCAGCACCCATGTTCGCGATTGTCATCGGAATATAAAATGGGGAGATCTTGTCGAAACCACGTCTCTCGCCAGTCTGGTAGTTTTTCTCTGTGACTTCCATGCCGCCGATACCGCTGGAGAAGATGACTCCACATCGCTCTGCATCTTCCTTCTCCATGTCCAGACCACTCTGCTTAAATGCCTCGTCAGCTGCAACAACTGCATACTGTGCGTAGCGGTCCATACGTCTGGCATCCTTCTTGTCGATTACAGCTGTTACATCCAGATTCTTTACCTCTCCGGCAAGCTTCACTGCATGGTTCGTCGTATCAATTCTTGTAATCTCATCAATTCCGCAGACACCTTTTTTTACATTATCCCATGTTGTCTCTACGTTATTTCCCAAAGGGTTTACAGTTCCTAAACCTGTAATCACAACTCTTCTGCTCATTTTTTCCCTCCTACATTGCCATACCGCCATCTACACAGATGACCTGACCGGTAATATAACTTGCATCATCACTTGCCAGAAAACGGACAAGATTTGCAACATCTTCGACCTTGCCAAGCTTCTTCATCGGAATACTCTTTAAGTTCTCTTCCACAACAGCCTCCGGCAGCTTTGCTGTCATATCTGTCTCAATAAATCCCGGTGCCACCGCATTCACGGTAATGCCACGGGAACCGATCTCCTTCGCAACAGACTTTGTCATACCGATCAAGCCTGCCTTGCTGGATGCATAATTGACCTGTCCGGCATTTCCACGGACACCGACCACGCTGCTGATGTTGATAATGTGTCCACGCTTCTGCTTGAGCATGATCTTTGATACATGCTTGATACACAGAAATGCACCCTTTAAGTTCGTGTCAATGACCTGCTCGAAATCTTCCTCCGTCATCTTCAACATCAGGTTATCCTTCGTGATACCTGCATTGTTGACAAGAATATCAATGCTTCCGTACTCTTCCTTTACCTTTGTCACGAGTGCCTGTACATCTTCATTTTTTGCAACATCTGCCTGAATGGCGGATGCCTTCACACCATATGCCTCACACAGCTTTACTGTCTCTTCGGCACCAGCTGCGCCATGTGCATAACAGGTTACGACATTGGCACCTGCCTCTGCAAGCGCAACACAGATTGCACGACCGATTCCACGGCTTCCGCCTGTGACAATGGCTGTTTTATTCTCTAATGTCATAGATTCCCTCCAAATTTACTTTCCAAGTGCTTCTAATAATACATTTAATGAATCGATATCTTCTACTGAATAAGTAGCAAAGCTGCGGTCGATCTTCTTTACGAATCCGGAAAGTGTCTTACCCGGACCAACCTCGATAAAGGTATCAACGCCCTGCTCGATCATGTACTTGATAGAATCTTCAAAATATACGCTGCTCTGTACCTGTGTCTCAAGCATCTGAGGAATTGTCTTATCTGCTGCAAGCTCCTTACCGGTTGCATTGAACAGAACAGGGAACTTCATCTCACCGAAATGCTCGGTCTTGAAACGCTCTGCAAGCTTGTCACCAGCCGGCTTCATCAGAGATGTATGGAATGGTCCGCTGACTGCAACAGGCACGATTCTTCTTGCGCCCTTCTCCATCATCAGCTCTCCGGCTCTTGTGATAACCGGTGTATCACCAGATACAGTCACCTGAACTGGTGTATTATAATTTGCAACCTCTGCGATATGGAACTCGCTGTCTGCAAATTCTTCCTCTGCCTGCTTACAGCATGCCTTGATCGTCTCACGGTCAAGATTCATAACTGCGATCATACCAGTGTCTCTGCCTGTCACTGCCTCTTCCATGGATTTACCACGATATGCAACAAGGTCGATGACCTGCTGCTCCTCGAATACACCTGCCGCATAGAGTGCGGAATACTCACCGAGTGAAAGTCCGGCTGCGATCTCCGGTACGATACCCTTTGCTGCAAGAATCTTTGTCACACCAACCGCAAAGGCAACCATACATGGCTGTGTGTATCTTGTCTGTCCAAGCTTCTCGATTGGACCATCGAAACAACATTCCTTCACGTCAAAATCAAGCTTTACATTGTCAAATACCTCGCGGAACTCTGGATATGCCTCATAGAGATCTTTTCCCATTCCGACATGCTGTGCACCCTGTCCAGCGTATAAAAAACCGATCTTCATAATTTCCTCCTGCTTATCTATGATTATTCTATCAATTTATGCCGTCACGCATTCGCGTGCCTTATCTTATCTAAATGCCCTCACTGTTCAGCTTTGCAAGCTCTGCAAGGGAATCCTCATACAAGCCCTTCAAGATCTCTGCCACCGGCTTGATCTCCTTTACAAGACCACAGACCTGACCAGCCATCAGAGAACCGTTCTTTGTATCGCCATCTAAGACAGCCTTGCGGAGAGAACCAAGTGTAAGCTGCTCTAACTCTTCTCTTGGAACACCCTTGCCTTCCATCTTCAGATACTCACGTGCCATCTGGTTTTTGATTACCCGCACCGGAGCACCACTGGATCTGCCAGTCACTGCTGTACCGTTATCCTTCGCCTTGATGACTGCTTCTTTGTAATTGATATGGATCGGACATTCTTCACTGGCAAGTAATACCGTTCCGATCTGTACGCCGATTGCGCCAAGTGCAAATGCTGCAACCATCCCTCTGCCGTCTGCGATACCACCGGCTGCGATAACCGGGATATTAACTGCATCGACAACCATCGGTACAAGTGTCATCGTTGTCATCTCACCGACATGTCCGCCACTCTCGCCGCCTTCTGCGATCAGGGCATCCACACCCATACGCTCCATACGCTTTGCGAGAGCCACACCACTGACAACCGGGATAACCTTTGTGCCAACTGCCTTCCAGTCAGCCACATATTTCTCCGGGCTTCCGGCTCCGGTTGTGATTACATCAACCTTCTCTTCCACCAACATCTTTGCGATATTGTCGACATCCGGATTCATCAGCATCAGGTTTACACCAAATGGCTTATCGGTCAAAGCACGGCACTTCTTGATCTCCTCACGGATACGCTCTGCGTCAAATCCGCCGGATGCGATCAGTCCCAGTCCGCCGGCATTGCTGACAGCGGCTGCAAACTCGCCAAGTGCGATATTCGCCATTCCACCCTGAATAATCGGATACTTGATTCCAAGGAATTCATTTAATCTCATCTTTATCCTCCTCACACTATGCCCAAATTTCTATTTCATAATTGTGCTACTCATAAGCACAGTAGCTTCAATAATTGATCTGATACAAATTTATCAGAATTCCAGATACGCACCGCCCCATGTCAGACCGCCGCCGAATCCTACACAAATAAGCTTCATACCCGGTTTGATTATGCCCTTCTGGTTCATCTCAGAAAGTGCGATTGGAATACTTGCAGAACTTGTATTTCCATACTCATCCAGATTGATATAGAACTTGTCCATGCTCTGTTTACATTTCTTTGCCACGGACTCAATGATACGCTTATTTGCCTGATGGCAGACATACAGATCAATATCATCGGCTGTCACACCAGCCTTCTCCAGAAGCTGCATAACTGTCTTCGGAACAGTACTTACCGCAAACTTGAACACTTCACTGCCAAGCATGCTGACGTGACGTGGCTGCAGATCTTCGTTGCTACATTCCAGTACAACATCATCGCCCTTTGCACCAAGGATGCTGAAATAGCGGTGTGTATCAGAAAGCTCTACGACTGCGGCACCTGCACCATCACCAAACAGGATACAGGTACTTCTGTCATTCATATCCAGAATCTTGGACAATGTCTCACTACCGATAACCACGCCATATTTCTTGTCGCTCTGTAACAGCATGCCTCTTGCAATCTGTACACCATACATGAATCCGGAGCAGGCTGCATTGATATCGAAACACGGAATATCCTGTGGAAACTCCAATTCTTTCTGAACCATACATGCCACCGAAGGTGTCATATGATCCGGGCGGATCGTTGCTACGATCACAACGCCGATCTCAGATTTGTCGATGCCTGCATCCTCGATTGCCATCTTCGCTGCGGCAATCGCCATATCCTGATTCTTCTCTTCTGTAATAAAATGTCTTCTGCGAATACCGGTACGGCTGGAGATCCACTCGTCATTTGTATCTACAATCTTGCTTAAATCATCATTTGTCACTACGTGTTCCGGAGCATAATGCCCCATACCTACAATATGTAAGCCCTCTTTCATCTTATCTTTCCTCTTACTCTCTGTCACTCTCTTCCTGCACAGCCATCTTAGATCACATGCAGGTATTTATTATCGATCGTTCTGAATTTCTTATAACGATGCTTTGCAACTTCATCCGGGTTCATCTTGATGTATTTGTCAAGCTCCTTCTTGATCGCGCGGTCAGTTGCCTTGAATACAACCTTATGATTCAGATGTGCACCGCCGATTGGCTCAGGAATGATATCGTCGATCACACCGAACTCCTTCAGATCCTGTGCAGTCAGCTTCATCATCTCGGCAGCCTCTTCACTGCGGGAAGAATCCTTCCACAGAATGGACGCATAGCCCTCTGGTGAAAGGATGGAATACACGGCATTCTCAAGCATCAGCACACTGTTTGCCACGCCGATGGCAAGTGCACCGCCGGAGCTTCCCTCTCCAGTTACAACGGCGATTACAGGCACCTTCAAAGCACTCATCTTCGCAAGGTTTACCGCGATGGCACTACCCTGTCCGTTGTTCTCTGCTTCCAATCCCGGATATGCACCCGGTGTATCAATAAATGTAATGATCGGTCTGCCGAACTTCTCTGCCTGCTTCATCAGACGCAGTGCTTTCCGGTAACCCTCCGGTCCCGGCATACCGAAATTACATTTCAGATTCTCTGCCAGATCGTTTCCCTTACGATGTCCGATCACCGTCACAGGGATTCCATGATAGGTTGCAATACCGCCATAGATACTTGCATCCTCCTTACCAAGCGCGTCCCCTTTTTGCTCAAAGAAATCATCAAAGATCGCATCAACATACTCTGTGATCTTCGGACGCTTCTTGTGACGTGCCAGATATACCTTATCATGGCTGTTCAGATTCTTACACATATGTATCAGGTCATGACGTTCCCGCTTCAGGACATATACCTTTGCCTCATCTACCAGATCACTCGCCATGATCTCTTCAATCTCTTTATCGATTTCCGCAATTCTCTCATCTATCTCTTTAATCATGATTATCTTCCTTTCTTCGCATGTAAACGTAAAATATGGGAGATGACTTCCCGCATCTTATCTCTCGGCACGATCTGATCGACAAAGCCATGTGCCATCTGGAACTCCGAACGCTGGAATCCATCTGGAAGCTTCTGTCCGATCGTCTGCTCGATTACACGCGGTCCGGCAAATCCGATCAAAGCATCCGGCTCTGCCAATGTAATATCGCCTAATGTTGCGAAGCTGGCGGTAACACCACCGGTTGTCGGATGTGTCAAGTAGGAAATGTACAATCCACCATGCTCACTGAACTTCTCGATTGCTGCACTCGTCTTCGCCATCTGCATCAGAGATAAAATACCCTCCTGCATACGCGCGCCGCCACTTGCGGTAAATATAATAAGTGGAAGATGTTTCTTGTCTGCATATTCCACTGCATTTGTAACCTTCTCACCAACAGCCATACCCATACTTCCCATCAGGAACTTGCTGCTCATGACTGCAATGACTGCTTCATTTCCGTCGATCTTACCAACACCGGTATAGACCGCTTCTTCAAGTCCTGTCTTTTCCTGCAGGCGCTCGATTTTCTCTTCGTACTCCGGCATATCCAATGGATTGGAGAATGCAACCTTACAGCGAAGTGGCTTGAATGTACCCGGATCCACCAACAGCCGTACCCGCTTCTCTGCAGAAACCACATAATGGTATCCGCATGCGATACATACATTGTAGTTGTCCTTGATTGCAGACTTCTTAAATTCCTGCTTACATTTTGGACAAACTGTCACTTCTTCCTCTGCAGTAGCTGCCGTCTGCTCCGGTGCCGCCTCAGCTTCTGCCTTCGGTGCTTCCTCTGCCACCTGTGCTTCTGCTGTCTCTACCGCATTATTTTCCACTGGTTCTTCTTTCTTCCGAAATAAATTACTCACCTGAAATTTCATCTTTCATCTCCACTTTTCTTTATCTTAAATTTAATCTCTCGCGTACGCTATCCGGTGATGCCGACTGCCTCCTTTGCAAGGCGGTCCGCTTCCTCGTTGCCTTCCACACCGGAATGTCCTTTTACCTTTATAAATGTGACACGGATCTTGTCCTGTACCTGCAGCATATAGTCGTAATATGCAATCGTTCCGGTCTTGTTCCGCTTCCAACCTCCGGTTGCCCACATCTCGATTCCAAGATAATCATAATAAATCGCCAATTCTGGTAATCCTTTTTCCACTGCAAGCTTCACTGCCGCCATCGCGCCCAGTATCTCACCTGCCACGTTACGCATGGATGCCATCTCCGGATCATCACCATGTCCCTGCAGGACATACCTCTCACCATGATCCATCAGAAATCCACCATACCCATATACCTGTGTGGCACTGTTGTAAGAACCATCCACAAACGCATATACCATATTCTCATCGGTATGCTTTGATTCTTCCGTCACACATTCTCTGCCTACAAATGCCTCCGCCTCCTGTCTCGTCGGAAAGCTCTTGTATATTGCTCCCGGAAACCCTTTCACAAGCGGTTCGCAGGCAGACCATGTTTCATATACTCCCGGTCGAACACCTCTTTTCACAGCATAAAATTTCTTTGCCATTTCATTGCCTTTCTGACCTATAGTTATTCACAGTCTTTTACATTATAGTACATTTTCATAACAAATGCACTTCTTTTTTACTTTGCACGAAAAAAAGTGCACAAATCCGATCTTTTCATTGAATCTCGTTTCACCATATGTTAGCATATATATTTGGCTATTAAAATGATTACGAAGAATAAGGAGAACGATTATGCAACAGAATACAACTGAAATTTTCAGGGATGCTCCGGTTCCAAAAGCCGTGTTAAGCAATGTCATCCCTTCGATCATCAGCATGATTATGGTTCTGATCTATAATCTCGCTGATACATTTTTTATTGGACAGACAAAAAATGCACTGATGGTTGCTGCTGTGTCGGTCGCAACCCCAGCTTTCCTGTTATTTATGGCCGTCGGTATGTTATTCGGTATCGGCGGAACGTCCTTTATCTCCCGTATGCTTGGGGAAGGTCAGGAAGATCGCGCAAAGCATGCCTCCGCGTTCTGCTTCTGGACCGGGCTGGCTGTAGGAATTATATCCATGATCTTAATTGTAATTTTTGCAGAACCTGTCTGCAAAGCAATCGGTGCAAGTCCGGATACGATAGAATACGCAACCCAGTATCTCCGGATCGTCGCCATCGGAATTCCGTTTCTGATCATAAGTAACGCATTCAGTAACATCATCCGTTCCGAAGGACGCGCAAAAACCGCAATGTCCGGTATGATCATCGGAAATATGGCAAACGTAATCTTAGATCCTGTCATGATCTTGCTTCTCGGCTGGAATGTTGCCGGTGCCGCGATTGCAACCGTCATCGGAAATATTTTATCCGCGGTCTTTTATGTATCGCATCTTCTGTCAAAAAAATCACAGTTATCGATTCGATTACAGGATTACAAAGCCGGAGACAAAATTGCAAGCTCCGTATTCGCCATTGGTATTCCTGCTTCGCTGAACAGCATATTGATGAGTGTCAGCAATATCTTAATCAATAATCTAATGTCACACTACGGAGATATGGCAGTTGCCGGACTCGGTGTTGCCATGAAGGTAAACATGATCGTTGTCATGTTGTTGATCGGGCTTGGTACCGGAATCCAGCCGTTGCTCGGCTACTGCTTCGGTGCCGGAAACCGGAAACGGTATTTCGCCGTATTGAAGTTTTCCATTTTACTTGCATTTATATTAAGTGCAATCATGACCTGCGTCTGCTACTTTGGTGCAAATGGATTGGTCAGCGCCTTTCTGGAAGATGCCGACGCTTATGATTTTGGATTCCAGTTCTCCCGTATTTACATTTTATCTGGTCCGATTCTTGGACAGTTATTTGTATTTATCAATGCGATCCAGTCGACAGGTGCTGCACTCCCTTCCCTGATTCTTTCAATCAGCCGGCAGGGACTGTTATACTTACCAATCCTGTTCATCATAAATGCGACTACTGACTCTGCAAAATTACTTGCACTGGCACAGCCGATCACCGACTACCTTGCAACTGCACTTGCAATCATCCTGTTCGTGATCACCTGCAAAAAATATTTTCCGAAGAAATCATCAATAGAATAAAGAAAAAAGATGCTGCAATTTCTTGCAGCATCTTTTTTCTTATGCAACGCCCGGAAACTCCGTCTTCATGTCTTTATTCACTTCATCAATATGTAATCCGAGATAGCTGTCCGGAACAACCTCATATGCCTTCCGCATATCATCGATACACGCCATCATCGAAAGAGGAACTCCGATGTACATATCGTCCACAGAGATTGCCACATCACCAGTATTCAGGGAGATATTGTTACGGTCTTCCTTGTACGGTGGTGCTGTCAGAAGCCTTGTCACCGCCTCACTGAAGAACGGCATGATCGCCGGAAGGGAAATATACTTATGATTCGTGATATTTACCTTAAATCCAGGCTTTAAGATACACAGTTTCTTCTTCGCCGTCTTCTCACTGGCACCTTCCACAAATGCCTTTGCAGCCCGATCCATGATCTCTGCACGCGTCTCATTTGTCGGAGACACAAACATCATGTTAAGCTCTGCCAATGTCGGGCGCTTATCTGCAAATGCAACGGAGATCATCTTCTCTGGTGCATACATACCGACACCGATCAGAATGTTCTTATATACCCGCTCCATCTCCTGTTTTACAGGTACGATACGTCCATTATCAATATTTGATTCATTATCCGCGAGCAACTTTACGATACCCTTGTACAACTCATCGACACGATCCTGTGTGATGTAATCAGACGGCAGGTACTCCTGCTGCTTTGCATCCTTTAACAGGAATCCGGTAATCCGCTTTCCATTTGCTGCGAGATCCTCCACAGCATTCTTCAGATCCTCGTTAAACTGTGCATACAGCTCTTCGAGTCGCTCTGCCTTTGCCCGCAGGAATCGGGTAATATCTCCAAACATATCCTGATCGCTCATACCTTCGATCAGCATATTCCGCTGCAAGGTCAGACATTCTTTGATACATGCATCATAGTAACCATTCTCTGTCTCACGCTTTGCCGATGGGAACGTAAAGAACCGCTTTGCTACGATGTCCTTGATTGACTCAATAATACGGCTGTATTCACCAGTTGGCTGATACTGCTTCATCAGTCCGGAAAGCCGGTCAATATCTGCGATCATGCCACGGTCTTTCTCACTGCTTCCGATACCGCCACAGCCGATGATATCCATGACTGCATATGGTCCCTTCTTCTGCATAAACCATTCCAGCTCTGCATTCAATGTATCGAGTACATGATTCTTCAGAGACTTAATCATGATTGGAATACGGTCTTTCATAGAAGTAAGCTGACGCCCCATATTCTCACGCAAGCCATCCTGATTCTTCTTAATCATCTTATAGACTGGCTTCTCAAACTGCTTGATTGGGATGATTCCATTTACTGAAAGTTTGATCTCATCGCCCGGTTTTCCAGTCAGGAATGCATCTAACTCTCCAAACACTTTCTGTCTCGATTCCTTTGCCTGCGGATCGTCCTCTGACAGCTCGTGCAGTTTCTTATATGCCTCTGCAAAAATCTCATACTCACAGATATTCTCAATCTGCTTAATCGGAATCTTATAATCTGATTCGTTGATGATCTTGTAATAACCACGGTCATCCATATCGAAAAATACATCGCGCAGCAATTTGCCCTTCTCGCCATCGCCGCCCTGTCCGACATGCTTGACAGAAGCGAGCTTCGTCAGGAAATATGCCACATCACTATATATTACGCCATCTGGAATATAGCCCTGCTCGTCCTTCTTGCCGGATATCAGCAGACAGGCATCAAATATATTCTCACGGATTGTAAGCTTGTGTGTCGTGCTCTCAAATATATAGCGTTCATCCTTGTCCTTACTTGTAAGCCGCATATAATAATCGACTTCCTTCAAGGTTGCATAGCCATTTGCATTTAAGTTTGCAAGCAGATCCGGATTGGATACGATCTCACGCTTGCTGTAAAGCACATCTGGCATCAGCAGGCAGGCACCCACACGCACATCATTCCACTTCTTAGAACGGATATAGGCTCGGATATTATAGGTAAGATCTGTCAGGATACCACCACTTGTACCGCCAGCGACGCCCGACACGATAATGATATCGAGCTTGCCTGACTTCGAACGGGTATGTGCCTCCTCAAGCTTATCAAACAGCAGGACACGCATGTCCTCATATGCATTGGAAAACATCAATCGTCCAATCTGACGGTTACCCTTGGCTCCATCCGTATCAATGTTGATCTGTGGGAAATCCTCACGCATCCAGTTTGCAAGGTTTGGATGTACCGGATTTTCCTTGATGCCTTTGACCAGAAGATTCTCCAGATTTGGTCGGTAGATACTGATGATCTCGGTTGCATTTAAGCCAATACCGTCCCGGCTTGCCTCGATCATATTCTCCATCGCCGGGATATCAGAATCAACCATCAGATACTGGATGTTATCGTCCGGTGTGATCTCTCCCATCAGCATCCCCTTCATATCGCAGACAACCTGACTGCCCATGCCGCCAAGTCCGATTACGAGCAGATCACCATTATAACGCTGCTCGTTGTCCAGCTTCTCGAAGATACGAATGTCTTTTAACTTTGTAAATTCCTCTTTTTGTGTGTCAATTAAAATCATGTTACCTTCTCCTTTTATATCAACGCTTCTCCCAATATTGATACAATTTTAAACCCCGGATTCACAATTCATTGATTCTCTAGTTCTTGCGGAATTCTTCTAATTCCAGTCCCTCGTTATGCTCCAGCATCAGGCGGATGGACCATTCATTTGCAAACAGCAAAAGTGGATTGTCCTTCATATCCTTTACCTTCTTGCAGTCGCTGATTCTCGACAGTTTATTCAGATCCGTTGTAGGATCTTTTACCCATCGAATATAATTATATGGAAGCGGCTCCAGCCGGATATCACATCCATATTCATTTTCCAGTCTGTATTTCAATACGTCAAACTGCAGCACACCAACCACGCCGACAATGATCTCGGACATTCCAAGTGTATAATCCTGAAACATCTGAATCGCACCTTCCTGTGCGATCTGTGTAACACCCTTGATAAATTGCTTACGCTTCATCGAATCAAGATGCACCAGTCTGCAGAAATGTTCCGGTGCAAAGGTCGGGATTCCCTCGTACTGGAATTTCTTTCCCGGCGTACATAACGTATCTCCGATAGAGAAAATACCCGGATCGAATACACCGATGACATCACCGGCATACGCCTCATCAATAACCTTACGATCCTGTGCCATGATCTGCTGTGGCTGGGATAAGCGAAGCTTTCTGCCACTCTGCACATGATAGACTTCCTTGGTCGCATCGAACTTACCGGAGCTGATCCGCATAAACGCGATACGATCGTGATGTGCCTTGTTCATGTTCGCCTGAATCTTGAACACAAAACCGGAGAATGGTTCTGTGATTGGGTCAATCAGACCTGCATCCGACATACGTGGAAGTGGACTCTGTGTCATCTTCAGGAAATGCTCCAGAAATGTCTGCACACCGAATGTCGTCAGTGCGGAACCGAAGAACACCGGAGATAACTCACCCTTGTCCACCAGCTCCTGATCAAACTCATCGCTCGCACCATCCAGAAGCTCGATCTCGTCCATCAGCTGTGCATAAAGTTCATCGCCGACAGCATCTTTTAGCGCCGGATCTGTCACATCGTAATCTGTCTCTGCCGCCGACTTCGCACCGCCAACAGACACTGCCTGAAACATCGATACTTTCTTTGTATCCCGGTCATAAACACCCTTGAAACGCTTTCCTGCACCGATTGGCCAGTTGATCGGACATGTCCGGATTCCAAGGACATTCTCGATCTCATCCAAAAGCTCAAACGAATCTCTTGCTTCAAGATCCATCTTGTTGATAAATGTAAAAATCGGAATATGGCGCATCACACAAACCTTAAACAGCTTGATTGTCTGCGCCTCTACACCCTTTGATGCGTCGATTACCATGACCGCGGAATCTGCCGCCATCAAAGTACGATAGGTATCCTCCGAGAAATCCTGATGTCCCGGTGTATCCAGAATATTGATACAATATCCGTCATAATTAAACTGCAACACGGATGAGGTAACGGAAATACCTCTCTCCTTCTCAATCTCCATCCAATCGGAAACTGCGTATTTGGAATTTGCTTTTCCCTTTACCGAACCGGCTGTATTGATCGCACCTCCATAGAGCAGAAACTTCTCTGTCAAAGTCGTCTTACCGGCATCCGGGTGGGATATGATCGCAAATGTTCTTCTCTTCTTAATCTCTTCTTCTAATGATGCTCCCATCTGTTCCTCCACCTTTAAACTCACTTCATGTTATTATAGCATTTTAGAGATGGCTTTCAAAGTCTATTCTGAAAGATTTTTCAACTTATTTTGCTTTTTTGCATAAAAATACAGCTCCTGATTGTACGAATTGCACACACCGAACTCCATACATGGACAATATACCGTCTCACAGGCATCGATCAATGCCTTTGCCTGCGCAAGCATCGTATCCTCCGGCATTGTAAAGGCCGGGATTTCCAGTACCTTCTCACAGAGCGCCTTCGCAACCGGATACTCCCGGTCATGCACAGGTAAAATCCCCGCTGCACATGGGATACCCTGCCGCTGCAGTTTCCGGTATAGCGGGATTCCGTATCCACCTCCACCGATCACAAAGGTATGGACATCCCCGGTTGGCTTCGGAAATTCCACACTACCATACGCCGCATCATAGACGCCATCCTGCATCGCATAGAGTTCCTGTATATATTCGGTCGTCATCACCTCTTCCGGCGTGCCGACCCGATCGACACGATGTTCCTTCACACAGACAACCTGATCTGAGATCTTCTGTGCCAGATCAATCTCGTGCAGGGACATCACAACTGCCATCTGCCGTTTTCTTGCAAGCGACCGCAACAGCCACAGGAAATCCGTCTTATAGCGGATATCCAGATACGAGGTTGGTTCATCTAGCACTAAAATCTCCGGCTCCTGGCAGATTGCTCTCGCCAGCATCACACGCTGGCGCTGTCCATCGCTGATCCTCTCAAAATCCTGATCCCGAAGCGCTTCCACCTGCACCTGCCGCATCGCTTCTTCGATTTTTTCTTCATCTTCTTTTTGCAGCATCCCCATCTTCCCGGTATACGGATACCGACCGGTCGCCACGACATCATAACAGGTATATCGTTCCGGATGAATCCGCTCTGTCATCACGATTGCCATCTTCTTCGCCAGCTCCTTCGGTGCATAAGAAGACAACTCTTTCCCATCAATGCTGACTGTTCCTGCAATCAGGGATAACTGCCGGATGATACTTTTCAGAATCGTCGATTTACCCACGCCGTTTGGTCCGATCAGGGTAAGAATCTCTCCTTTTTTCACATGAAGATTCACATGGTCTATGAGCGTCCGCTTCTGATAGCCTACACTCGCCTCTTCCGTAACCATATAATCATCATCACTGTGCATAGCCATGTCTGCGCCCCCTCTCCTTCACCATCATGTAAATTACAACCGGTGCTAAAAATACCGCTGTCACAGAGCTGATGGAAAGCTCGACCGGAGCAAAGATTGTCCGTGCCAGCAAATCACAGAGCACGCAGAACACACCACCGCCAAGAAAGCTGACCGGTATCATCACGATTGGCTTTGTCGTTTTTACCATACTCTTTACAAGATGCGGCACCGCGATTCCGACAAATGAGATTGGTCCCGCAAATGCCGTCACACAGGCGGATAATAAACTGGATAATAAAATCAGCATCACACGAAGCGGGCGGATCGATACACCGACATTTTGCGCATAGCTTTCTCCCATCTGATATGCCCCGATCGGCTTAGATAGCAGAAAAGAACCAGCCACCGCCACTACAACAACAATTGTCATGATCTTTACATGCGCCATGGATATTCCGGCGAAGCTTCCAAGCGACCAGTTATGCAGATTCACGATATTCGAATCATCTGCAAAGGTCACAGCAATATCCGTGATTGCCGAACAGATATAACCGATCATCACGCCACATACAACCAGCATAGACATTTCCTGCACCTTCTTTGATACCGCCAATACGAAAAGCATCGAAAGGAGCGATCCGATCAATGCCATCGCGATCATAAACCACGAACTCATTGTAATACCATGTGAGACACCTACGATCATCGCAAGTGCAACAACCAGCTTCGCCCCGGAAGAGATTCCGAGCACAAACGGACCTGCAATCGGATTTCTAAAAAATGTCTGCAGCAAAAATCCCGATACCGCAAGTGCACCTCCTAAGATTGCTGCCGCAAGCACACGCGGCAGACGGATGGAAAGAATAATCTGCATCGCTTTCGCATCGGTTCCGTGTCCGGTTAATACGGAGAATACCTGCCGCGGGGCGATCGATACACTGCCGATATAAAGTGATAGCAGAATTGCACCAAGCAGCAGCGTAAATAATACGATATATGTAATTATGATTCGCGTCTTTTTTGTCTTCATCTTTATTCCATTTCACAATTCATATAGTACATGTTCCATGCACCGATTTCACGATTCCGCTTATTCCTCTGTCAGCTTATAAAAATAATCGCTCTTTATCTCCTGTCCGGTAAATATCGCATGCATATCCGCAATCATCGTACCATATCCGGTCGTCTCCTGAAACATATTTTTTCCGGTTCCGTACACATGTCCTTCCTTAACGGCTTTAAAATCCGCAAATAGTGCATTCTTCTGCAAAAGTTCTGATACGCACGTAAGCTCACTGTCAATTGTGCTGTTGTAGATAATATAGTCCGCATCCTTCGCCTGCTCATAGAATGTTTCCATCTGGATCGTCATAGTCGAAAGTGCATTTTCCTCGTCCGAATCATCGAACGTAATACAGGTTCCTCCGGCGAGTTCGATCATCTTCGATACATAATCACCGGACTTACGCACATTGACACCACCGTTTGTCGTCACGTAGAAAAATGCAACGGTTTTTCCGGTCGGAGTCTCGTTCAGAACGTCTGCGGTCTTCGCCGTCTCTGTCTCAAATAACTGCTCTGCAGCATCCTCCGCATCGAACAACGCCCCATAGAATTTCACCCATTCCAATCTGCCAAGCGGATGTGTCTCATAGCTTGAATGTTCCACGATCACTGGGATTCCACACGCCTCTAACTGCTCCTTTACCTCCGGATTGTGCAGGATCATCGTCGACTCAATAGCAAGATCACAATCCCCGGCAAGCATCTGCTCTACATCCGGCGCATTGTATTTGCCTGCGTAGGCAAGCGTCTTTGCCTGCATCGCCTGCTTTGCCTCCGGGATATACCAGCCATCTTCCTTCGTGCCTGAGAAGGAAAGGTTGTTAAGACGTCCAATCTTCACAATGAAGTCCATGCCGGACGTTGCAGCCAGATATGCGTGTTTCGGTGTTCCATCAATCACTGTAATATCCGAAGGAAGTCCCTCCGGTACATTCTTCCCATCCGGCACAAGCAGGTAATCACCGATATCAGAAACGGAAATAAGTTTATACCCTCCCGTATAATAATCCACGGAAAACTGTGTCGCATAGCTTAAATCCATACTATTTTCTATTTTCAAGTTATCCCAGCGGATATCTGCATCCGATGCAGATGCATCTGTCACTTTTTCTTTTGTTCCTGCATCCTCTGTATATGCAACATTCCCCTGTGTTGCACAAGCACAGGGGAACGTACATAACAGGGCGAACAGGAGTAAAAAAAGAATTCTTCTTCCTCGTCTCAAATTCAACACCCTTACTTTATTGTTTTAGAATCAAAATATAATGTATAGTCGATCTCATGTGGCGTACTCATCGCCGTCGTATCCGCTGAAATCGGCATATTGTAGTCAAATCCGGTAACCGGAATCTCAAATGTAGAATTTCCTTCCGTATTGACCGGCAGATACTTCTCCTCACCGACAATCACATAATCATAGTTTGAAGAACTCATGATAATCGTTGCAGTCGCGATTCCATTTTCCACCTTGATTTTCGTCGGGCTTTCCACCGTTGCACGGCCGGAGCCTCCGGACAGGGTTACCTCAACCGTATATTCACCATCGGCGATTCCTAAATCCTCTGCCGTTTTCATCGACGGATTATCTATGGCATCAGCCGGAAGTGAATCGGAACGGAATACCAGCGTCCGCTCATACCATTTTTCTTTTTTGTTGCTGAATGCGGCACAAGCAATGCCCTCATCCAGCGCATCCACAGGAACTGTAAATGTATGCGCACCATCTGCATCCTCTACATATGGGATATACTCTGACTCATCTGCAGCAACCGCCTCTTCGCCGGTACCCATATACAGATACCGATAGCCTTTTCCTCCCATCGTCATAACGGCGGTCATCTTGCCGTCTGCTACCGTGAGCTTGCAGGCAGTAATGTTGAACATCGAAGAACTTGAATCAACCTCGATGTCATATTCACCATCTGCGACATTCTCTGCCGGAATCGGAACCATCCAATCCTCTACCACGTCACTTGCCGATGCCAGATCCGAACCGGTTGCAATCTGTGCATCTGCTGTAGCTACCTGCTCCGTTGTCACTGCCTCCGTCGTAGCCGCGGCAGTTATTGTCTCCTGTGTTGTTGTATCATTTTTTCCACATCCTGCAAGCAGGCAGGCAAGTACCACGCCTGCTGCAAGACCTACATTCCATTTCTTCACGATTCATTCCTCGCGTTTATTCTATTATTTATTTAACTTGTCAATAGCTGCCTGTGCATGCTTAACAAAGATATCCTGAATTGCCGGAAGCTCACCAAGTCCACGAACAAGGCATGTTACATCATAACCGGCATCCTCGAATGTTGTTTTCCAAGAGCCTTCCTCATCGCCTGCCATATCGTTGTTTGCATGGTCACCGGCTACAATCATCAGCGGCTCAAGAACAACCTTCTTGTAATCGCCTGCCTGTACCTTCGCAAGTACATCATCCACAGAAGGAGTTGCCTCAACCGTACCTACGAAATAGTTCTCAAATCCGGCGTCTGTCAGTTTATCCTGCATTTTCTGGTATACTTCGTTGCTGTCTGCCTCTGTACCATGTCCCATGAAGCAGATAGCTGTCTCACCATCATCATACTCAGCTGTTGCATCCGTGATAGCCTTTACAACCTCATCGAAATCCTCATCACTTGTAAGAAGTGGATCACCGATTACAACCTGATCAAATGCATCTGCATAATCGCCAACTTCATTTACAACATCTGTATACTCCAGACCATTCATCAGATGTGTCGGCTGGATTACAAGGTTCTTAACGCCGTTATCAACCGCACGGTCAAGCGCTTCTGTCATATTATCAATGGCAATGCCATCTCTTCTCTTTACATGATCAATGATGATCTGGCTTGTAAAGCCTCTTCTGACGGAATAGTCTTTACCAAACTCTTCATCAAGCTTATTCTCGATTGCACCGATTGTCAAACGACGGCTGTCGTTAAAGCTTGTACCAAAACTTACAACAAGCAACTCGTTGTCACCAATTTCATCCTGATTACGAACATTATCCAATGATGCATCTCCTGTCTCATAATTCTCATCTTCATCTGCATCTGCCTCAGATGCAGTTGCGTCTGCAACCGTTGCCTCTGTGGTTGTTGCTGCTTCTGTTGCAGCCTCTGTGGTTGCTTCTGTCGTTGCCTCAGTTGTCTCTGTCTTCTTGTCTCCACATCCTGCAAGCAGAGTTGCTGCCATGCATGCTGTAAGAAGTGCTACGCTTAATTTCGATTTCTTCATTTTCTTTCTGTACCTCTTTCCTTTTGTTTTTTATCCAGTCACTTGTTAAGAATCAATTCAGACGCACAGAAAAAAAGCCGCCAGCGAAATCACAAACTGACGGAGCAACAGGCCATAGAACTTAATCTACAACGGTACGACCAATTACTCGTGATCTGGAAATTTTTCCTGTACCAATACACGGCAGGTTTCCTGACTTACCGATCCTCATACACATTCCCCTTCCCAGCCTTGCGGCCAGTGGTTATCTTCCGATATCGAATGTATACTCCCGGCTTACAGTGACGAGATCGTGCAGGACTTCCACCTGCTTCCCTTTTAACACATGTCTGCTTTTCAAACAAAAAAAGCTCCACGGCACCGTATATTATGAATTCAATTCGTCGCAATAATAACACACGCACACGAAATGTACAAGTACAAATTTCATGTGCGTGATACCTTTAAGCTATATTATTCATATCTTTTAGCTATTTTCAAGCAGATCCTGCAGCCGTTTCTCATAGACATAACAGTGTCCATGCGCCTCGATGGCTTTCTCATAGGCTTCAATGGCCATCTTCCGCTCTCCCATCACCTCATACAGGATTCCAAGTTCATAATAACCTTCCTCGCAGCCATGATACCCACAGCTTGAACAAACCTTCATCGAAACCGCCTGTTTCAAATATTTCTCCGCATCTGCATAATCACCGATCACCCGGCAGTATCTTGCAAGCTTGATATAATCAAGCGGTGTCTTCCGGTCTTCCTCCGGTATCACTGCTTTACTTAAATACTCTGCATACTCGGACTTGATCTCTCCATCCCGCAGATAGAGTGCCTGCAACAGTTCCCCATAATAATTGGTTTCTTTATTTAAGTTGACTGCCTTTTTGTATGCATCGACTGCATCCGCATATCTGCCACTCATGATAAGCACTCTGCCGTACTTGCTGTAAATGCTTGTATTATCCGGCTTTAACTTTATACCGAGCTGATACATCTGATCCATCATCAGCGTATCGTCCTCTTCCCCGGCAAGCTCCATCAGAAGACTCGCGCAGTCAAACCGCAGACTTTCATCCGTGCCTTCCTCTGCATAGCTTTCCAGCAGCTGTTCTGCCTCCGGATAGCGGTCTGCTCGTGTGAGTGCGAGACCTGCCTCGATACGAAGCTGCGGATCCATGTCATCTCCGTATTTATGAATTGCATCCAACAGAATCTGACACCCTTCTGTAATCCGGTTCAGGCAGAGCAGCACACGGGATTTAAAGCGGATGACCTCTGTCTTTCTACGGATATCCCGGTCTGACCGCTCCGGCGCGATTGCCAGTGATTGTTCAAAATTCTCTAACGCTTTCTCGTAATCCCGCCGCTCCCAGTAGATAAATCCAAGATTCGTATAATATGCTGCATGCGGTCGTACACAGATCTGATCTTCGTACGCCTTGATTGCAAGATCCGTCTCATGAACCTTCCGATACATATATCCCAGATATCCAAACACATCTGGATTTTTCGGATTGATAGACGCAACCTTCTTATAAACCGCAATGGACTCCTCATTTCGGTTTGCTTCATCATAGAGATCTGCCAGCTCTAACAACAGATCTTCATAATTTGGCAGATCGGATTCATCCGCCTTATAATTTGCTTCTACTTTCTCTAAAAGCTTCAACGCTTCCTCTGATTTTTCCTGTGCACGAAGGTTTAATGCCTCATAATAATCCATCGCATCGCTCTCCGGACGGAACTCCCGGTACTGTGCCATTACATTTTCGGCATCTTCGTACTGCTCTGCCTGCTGGAAGGTCAGTATCTCCTGTATGTACGGCTCCACACCATATGGATAGATCCGTATCGCCTTCTCCGCCGAATAGATACATTCCTGTAGGTAATCTAACATATAACAGCATTTTGCCCGGTAGCAATGCGCCCAGTATTCATCCTCATAGACCATAGATTCATAATCAATATGCTCTAACATCGCATCGCACGCCTTCATACAGTTGCCATACTCCTGCAATTCATAGAGAATCCGGAGATTCAGGATCAGTCCGGTGATCTGCTCCTCATGCTCCGTCTCGACCGGAAGCTGTATATATTCCTTCGCTTTCTCGTACTCTTTCAGGTTATAGTAACAGCTTGCGATCAGTGTATGTGCATACGGATACCGCTTTCTGCGCTTGTTCTGTTCCTCTGTATAGCCGCCTTCTTCCGGCTGTATATCCTCAATTGCCTTCTTCCATTTTAAGAACAATGGCAGTGCCTTCTCCGTCTGTCCGGTTGCCAGATAACATCTGCCCTTCGCATTACAATAGAAGAAGATCTCATCGCCCTCCGGTTCAAATGTATCGAACACCTCCAACGCTTCCGGCTCCCGCTGATTCTGATAATAGCACCATGCCAGATCTAACTTTTTCTGATGATCTTCCGGATGCTTGTCCACATCCTGCTTCCATTTGTCAATGATTGCTTCATTTACCTGCTGCAGCCGGGTAAGGTACGCCATATCCCCATAATTGTTGTGCATCAGCTCCTCGAAGATATCCTTTGCTTTCTCCAGGTCCCCCATCGCATAATATATATCCCCTAAGCAATACTGTGCGTCTTCATAATCCGGATTCTCCGCAAGGATCTCTTCTGCGGTCTGCTTCGCCTCCTCATATCGTTCCAGACGGTACAACATCTCGCTCTTGATAAACTGCGTCATCTCGTCCTTTGGGTATCGCTCAAGGTTCGCATTGATCCTGCTTAAAAGCGCCTCATATACAGCCTCCGCTTCCGCTCTTGGAAGTGGCTGTTCCGCATCCTTTTCCTGAAAACGCGTATCCTTCATCTGCACATAGATCTCCAGCACATCGCCATGTGGATGTGTAAGCGGCAATCTTTTCAGTCGTTCTAATTCCTTGTGGAGCGCCGCCCGGTTCTCCGGTGTCGGCTCATCCTGCTTGTCCATCCGTTCAATCTTCATATACTGCTCAATATAGTCATCGGCATATGTATAATCTCCGGTCAGATATTCATAAGCAAAGCTGTCCTGCTTCCGCGCCGCTACCCCAAGAATATAGGAAATATAATCCTCCGGGAATTTCACCAGCAAATCATCTTTACGCAGGGCGATATCAAACCGGTCCACAATCTCACGAAAAACCGCATCCGGCATCCGGTAATGATCCATCAAAAATACAAGCAGCTCCTCCAATGCTTCTGCCTCTGTGTCAAGCGATACAAATGCATCCTCACGAAAAAGCTCTCTCCACGCATCCACACGGATACGGTTCGGATAATCGTTGTATAGTTGTTCTAATTTATCGGTAAGCTCCGTCCTCGGCGGCTGTAAGCCTTCCGAAGCTTCGTCATCCATATCCTCCGGCAGCGCCTCCTGCCTGTCACAGCTTGCAATCGCCTCCTCATAGGCATTCCGAAGCTCCATAAAACCATCTGCATCCTCCTCCGGATTCACAGACTTTAACTGCTCGCGATACGCCTGCTTGATCGCGCCCTTATCATCTGTCTGTCCAATTCCAAGTATCGTCCATATGTTCATAACCCCTGCCCTTGTACCTTTCTTCGTTCTGTATCGATTTGCTACTTTTTCGTTGTCTCATATAACATACCATCATCCGCAACCATATCCTTCTAATCGTTTGGCTGCAATAAAACTAGCTACTGCTGTGCTCATGGACACGGTCTGCTTTTGTTATTACTGAGTTGCAAACTGAAATTCTCACCTATCCTAATGTCATTATCATAACAGCAAAAATTACTGCTAAAATCGTGTCAATAATAATAAGAGTTCTCCTATATTTATTTTGATATTCCACTCGATTCATGATTTTAGCCTTTTGTTTTTCAGTCATCCTCCAGTCTGATGGAAAAAAAGCACATATCAGAAAAATTAACCACATAAGGAGTCCTGTAAAAGAGAGAATAACTAAAACTCCTGAATCATTAACTCCTATAACACCTCTTACAATAATCGCAGTGATTAGGATTAACAATGAACAAATAGCCATTATTTTTTCAATTTTTGTCATCTTGCCTTCCATACTTGTTCCTCCTTCAACTTCAAATAAACACGAGCTTTTATATCTCGCCTCTCAAACGTGCTTCTATATCAGATGCCGTGTATAAAACATCCGTTACAATTACTCTTTCGTCACAAATTGTGTAAATCACTGAATAATTATCAACGAGCATTCTACGCAACTCCATTCTCTTTTCCGGCTCCGAATCCATAATCCTAAATCGTTCCGGGAAAGTGTCTAATGTAAGTATTTCATCCGCAATACGATCATATTGTCCCATTGCATTTTCAGAAGCCAGCAAATCTATAGCAATATAATTGTATATATCTTCCATATCCTGCAAAGCTTCTTCTGTAATCTCTACTTTATATTGCTTCATTAATGCCTCTCTCTAAATGCCGCAAAAGCACTAGCTGCATCCTCAACATTTCCTTTTTCTATATCTGCATATCCTTTTTCTAACTTTTGATGAATCTGCGTAACAGACATCATATCTGCATTTACTGAACTAGCTGCTTTTGGCAATACAACAGAAAAGGGAATTCCTCCTACTAATGATATTTGTTTTAAATACATATCTATCGCAGTAGCCATCGGTATCCCTAATTGCTCTAGTACACTTTCTGCATTTTCTTTTACATCTGGATTTACTCTCAAATTTAATGTTGCTGTTTTTCCCATAGAATACACCTCCATTTTTCTTTATTGTAACGCTTTTTGCGTTACAAATCAATCTATGAAATATACTTTCGATGCGATAGCTTCACATTGTTTTGATTAACCACAACCGCCGTTTTTACCTTATGGATTCTCTTCATCGGGCTTTTAATAATATAATCTTCCTCCTCTAACCATGAAAAAAATGTGGAAAGGCTCCTGCGAACATTATCTATAGTAACCTTTCCACAATTATTAATCGATTGATACTCTAACAGGTACTTTCGTAGCATTTCTGTAGATATTTTTATAACCGGAACATCTACTGTTTCCAACATTCTCTGGATATTACACCTATAATAACATATCGTCTTATCCGAACAGCCTTCTAAATGTTTAGCCGTTAGAAACATATCCAGGAATTCCTCATTACGAGTTTGTAAATAATCAGGCACACGATTTTCCGACAAACGATTAACCAACACTTCCTGTAGTTTCTGCATCTGCGATGCATTCAATACCTCTGCCATATCATTGATAATGTTATAGATTTCCTTTCCCATAATGAAACACTCCTTTTTTTGTAGGAGTATATCGTAGAAAAATCAACACTTCAACAGAGCGTATTACTGAAAGTTTCACTTTTATTATTGTTTCTTGTTTGAAACTATACTGCCGATTACCTGAACAATTAGAGCCGTTCCTAAACCAACTACGCCGCCTGCTAAAATAATCATAATAATTTCATCATAATCAAATCGGTTTGCAGCAAAAGACCATATTCCTGCTATGGTTGCAAATATTAAAACAAACCCTAAGTACAACGTCTTAACAGTCTTTCTATTCGTTGTTGATACTGGTTCTATTCCTTTAAGAATATAATCCGTTGTGACTTCAAAAAGTTCGCTCATAGCGATTACTTTTTCTAAATCGGGTGTGGTTTGTTCACTTTCCCATTTTGATACTGCCTGTCTTGATACGCCAACCTTATCAGCAAGTTCCTCCTGCGAATATCCTTTTTGTTTTCGTAAATATTGTATTCTGTCTGCTATATTCATTGTCAGTTCTCCTTTCCTTTTGACTTGACAAAATCATAGCAATATTTTAGGTTGCATTACCACCACCTATGCTTGGAAATTTGTCAACCAACGGTTTCAATCAAGTTTTTCAGTTCAAAAATGTATTAAACAATTTGGAAAATTCAAAGCTTACGCTTCTTTCCAATCTCTCAACAAGCTGAATTTTACTTACTTTTCTTCTCTTTGTTGCGTTTTACTAATGCAATGATTAAGTCTGCAACTCCGGCACATAGCCATATAATAGCCAGCGCAGTATGTTCTGCTAAAAACCAAGCTGGCGATGAAACAAGCAATATTATTGCCATAATAAAAATTTCCTTGCTACTCATAATCATCCTCCGCAGTCGAGTAGACCAGTGCCTCACGACACTAGCCCCGCACAAAACCGTACGTGCGACTTTCTCGCATACGGCTTTTCATAATAACATTCTTATTTCTTTATCTTGGACGAGCCAAAGAATCCACCCAGTTCTATCTCCGCATTATATTTAAGACTATATGCACCATCGCCATTGTTAATGGCTCCCGCTATCTCTCTAATTTCTTTTTCAATATTTTCTAATGTTTCATACCAACCAAGTATTGTTGTGTGTTCTCCCCAAAAAGTCACTTTGTCAATTTCCAATAAAACATACTCTGGCTCATCTTTATGAGGAAATATTATAGCTCAATTTATGTTTTCCTTCCACCAACCTACTTTTGCATTTACGCAACCTTAAGTTGCGTCCCTTGCTTTACGCCATATTCCCATTATTTAAGCAACAGAAACTGGAATTTAATAATTAGTTTTTTTCGCAATCAAAACTCCAACAGGAGCTAAACCGCCATCCACCAAATTCACTTTGACGACTGTAAAGCCATAATCCGTAATAAACTCACAAAAATTTTCCTTGTTCCATTCTTTATATGCTTTAAATCCTGTAATAGACATCAATCGCTTTCGTAAACCACTTGATTTTTTCTCTGCCCATAAGAAGGTTGGTGCGTACAAAATACCATCTTTTTTTAATACTCTACGAATTTCCTGCATTGCTTTTTCAGGCTCTGGCATAATGTGCAGTGCATTTGAAATTACTACACAATCAAAATTTTCATTCTCATATGAAAGTGCCGTTGCATCGGCTACGCAAAAACTAAGTTTTTCTGTTGTACCTCTCCTTTTCGCTTGCTTAATCATATTTTCCGAAAAATCGGTTGCCGTCCAGCTATTAGTACAATCAGACAATGGGAAAGATAGCTGCCCTGTTCCACAAGCTAATTCTAATACATTCATATCAGATTTGAGATAATCTCTAATATATCCGCAGATTGCATTATAAAATTTCTTATCTGACTCCATCAAAGGTGCATATATTTTTGCAAGTCGTTGCCAATAACCCTTGTTTGCCTTGTCTTTCATATCAAAATCTCCATTTTATTCAATAATACAAATTCCGATTTGTTTATTGCCCTTTTATAACGGTTGCATCATTTCAAGGATGATGCCATCCGAGTCTCTGAAATAAAACGCTCTGCTTTCCCCGAATCCATCAGCCCTGAAATCGAAATACTGTGGTTCAGACAAGCACTCCACATGATTTTCAATCAGGATTTTGTAGGCAGAATCTATGTCATCCGTGTAGAAGCATACTTCCGAGATAGATGTCGTAAACAAATCTGATTGCATTTGATTTACTATATTGTCTACAAACTGAATCAGCTCAACTGGCGGTGCCTCAATAGCCTTGGAGCCATTCAAATAAGCAACTCTTGCTTTGCAATTTACTCTACGAAACATTTTATCGGTCTCTTCGCCTTCCATAAGGATTTCGCCCTGAAATTCAAGTCCAAGAATATCTCTGTAGAAAGCAATCGAACGATCCAAGTCAGAAACCGTTAATCCAACGTGATAAATTCTTCCGACCATCTTTATATCCTCATGTTGAAATTTCCGTTTTTTTATTCTCTCACAAACAAACTGGGAGTTGTCATTCGTATAGATTAAACGATAAACATTCTAACAATGGTATTCAAAAAATCGTATAGTCCGTGTGCTAATGAAACCCCAACATATCCGCAATTTTTGATTTTATACTTGGAAAAGCCAAACACCAGACCAATTCCAAAGGTGAATAACACTTGAATTATATTACCATTGATGATATGCAAAAGTCCAAATAAGAGGGCTGCAATTATGACGCCTAACCATTTGCGAGTGTTAAAAAAACCGACAAAAACATCTTGCAAATATACTCGAAAGATAAATTCTTCTACTGGACCTATTATTAGCATATAAAAAAACAAATCATATATAATGATAAACCAAGAAAAGTCAGTATGCCCACCAACCAATGAAACTCCACAAAGTGCAGGAATGACAGCAATCACGATAGAAAGGGCAATCGCAATACCAACACCGATAATGTATTGCTTTTTGTTTCTTAGGTCTATTTCCACTGTCATTTTCGTTTGTTTCATTGCCACAAATGCAATTATACCATTTAGTATATTGAGTAATACTTGAAGTGTGATTCCAAGTGCAAGAATATCTATGTATTTGATAAATCTTGCGCTGAATGTAACCGCACATATCATTGCAAACGAATAACAAAGAATCATAATGTTTTTCTTTGTCCTCTCCATACCTCAACCTCCAAATTCCGATTTGTTTATTGCCCTTTTATAACGGTTGCATCATTTCAAGGATGATGCCATCATAGACACGTCCTTTAAAAGGTTTCAGTACCTCAACCAGCGTCCTTACAACACAGGATGGAGTGAAGAATTCTCCACCACGTTTACCTTCCTGCTCCGCAAACATAGAAAGACAATATTCATATGTACGTCCAAGTATATCCTTTTCATCTCCATGCTCAATCATCTGGATATTTGTGAAGAGGTCAACAACATCCCCCAATCTACGTTTATCCAACTTGGGGCGTGCAAAATTCCTAGGTAATATATCTTTCAGACGTTTATTTTCCTTTTCTATCGCACGCATAGCATTATCAATCACTGTTCCAATTTCTGGTGTATGTGCCTGTCGCGCAATTTCACTCCATCTTGCATCAGCAGGAACGAAGAAGATACCTTCAGATGTATACTCATCAATATCCTCTTCAAATCCATCCCCTTCTGCAAGCAATGCTTTATATTTTTCATCAAATCGATTGGAAATATATTTTAAGAAAATAAGACCTAATACTACACTTTTATATTCAGATGCGTCCAGATTTCCCATTAATACACATGCCGCATTCCAAATCTGCTTTTCAAATCCAATATCCGCAGTGTTTTTATCTGCCATTTTATCTGCCTCCCCATCCTTTTATTCACTCAAGAAATTATGTTAATTATACCCAATGAATTGTCGAAATACAATATTTTTGTATTATTACAGATTTTTACGGGGAATTATTTGTATTTACTCATTTCCAATTAGAAAACGCACTCTCATAATTGCTCAGATATGTATACGGAATCTGGATTTCATCATCCGTCTGTGTATAATCAGAGGAAGAAATCGGAATCGGATTGCAACCACCACCGCTTTCGCCGATCTGGTCAATCGCAAACTGGCTTCCCTCCGGTGCATCAATCACCCACTCTACCGGCATACCTGCCTGCACCGTAGAAAGTGTGTAGCTTTTGTTAATTATTTTCTGTGCAAAAATGCGACTTTACACATGCTTTCAAATTCGCATACGCATGCGTTTTCTCCATTGCAAGCCGCTTTTCTTCCTCTGTGCAGGCAGCGCTTGCCGCATAGCACTCGGCAAATACACCACTGTCGATACACACTTGTACATCTGCACCAAAACATCCTGCAAATGCATAGACGGGCACTTTATACGACTTCGCTATCCGCGCTACGCCAATCGGTGTCTTCCCCATCAACGTCTGCGCGTCTAATTTTCCCTCTCCAGTAATAACTTCGTCTGCTGTTTTAATTGCCTGCGCAATCTGTATCTCATCTAATACGATGTCTATGCCTGGTTTTAATACTGCATGTAAGAACATCAGACATGCATAGCCTAGACCTCCAGCCGCACCTGCACCGGGTGTCATGCGGTTTTTTACTTGACTCTGCCTGTCGTTTTTTTCAACGTTCTTGCCCGCTTCATCATTACCAATCTGCTGATTTTCCATCAGAGTAGGATTTTTCCGGTACATATCTTCCACAATATCAGCATATCGGTTCATCGCCGCATCCATCTCCTGTACCATCTTCGCATCTGCACCCTTTTGTGGGGCAAAGACGGCACTGCACCCCTGCGCACCGACCAGTGGATTCGTCACATCGCATGCAATCCGGAACGCACACAAAGCAAGCTCCGGCAATACATCCTCTGTCGTAATTGACCGCACCTGCGCCAGTCCCTCCGCGCCATAACCGACTTCCTTTCCTGCTTCGTCAATGAAATGAAATCCAAGTGCCTGCAGCATTCCGATTCCAGCATCATTTGTTGCACTTCCACCAATTCCAAGGATAAATTTCCGGCAGCCACATGCAATGGCATCGCAAATCATCTCACCAACTCCGTAGGTCGTTGTATGCATCGGATTTCTTTTTTCTTCCGGGACAAGCGGTAATCCGGCTGCCTGCGCCATCTCCAAAACTGCAGTCCTTTCTCCTGCCTGTCCATAGATTGTGTACCATGCCTGGACTTCCGTTCCAACCGGTCCGGTCACAGAGATTGTCCGTGCCTGCACATGCTCTTTTCCGAAAGTGAGTGCTTCCACCGTGCCTTCCCCACCATCAGCAACCGGAAATATCTGCACATCAAAGTCCGGATAATTCTCTAAGATTCCATCTCTGACCGCATTTCCTGCTTCTAGTGAAGTAAGGCTTCCCTTGAACGAATCCATCGCAACGACGATTTTTTTTTGACTATTTCTGTTATTAAAATGATTCACCATGTTTATTTTTCCCTCTGTCAAGTTCTTACTATGTCATATATAAATTGATACTATATCTGTATATCCACAAGCAATTCCCATACATCAATCTTTGCCTGTCAACTACAATTACCTACTTCACATTTTATCACATATCTGCTATGATGAACTACAGATTTATTGTATGTATTTGTAAGATAGGATGAGACTTATATGAACTGTCAAAAATCATATCGCAGATTGCTTAATTTCATCATTTCCATCGTAATTCTGTTCTCTGGTCTGTACTTTAACCAGACGGAAGCGGATGCTTTTTTTGATGCGGCAAAACCTACCGCCCAGTCGACGGTCAGCGGTGTTGAGCTTCCAATCTCAGCAAATACACAGATCAATACAAGCGAGCTTCTCCTTGCTTCGAGAACCTCTTATATAAAAGAAGTAAAACAGGGACCGGCACAGGCAGAAACATCTGTCCGGTTTATCGCAGCACTGCCAGATACACGGGAGCTTTCTTCCTCCCGCTATGCTATTTTTTCAGAGCCAATTCTGTCGAAAACAATTATCAGTCAACAGAAGATCCTATGCTATATCCATGCACAGGATGGGAAAAAATCCAACTATTTTTCAGTTTAATCAAGGCTAAACGTGGGACTATGGATACACATAGTTTTCTTTGCGTACTTAAAAATTGAAAAATGGAGGACAAAATCTATGTTTATGAATATTCTTGTTGGTATTATGGCTGCAATTGCAATTCTTGCCGGAGTCTGGGGCTTCTGGGTGGATCACAGAAAGGATAAGAATCTAACAGATGAAGCATCTGCTGCAGGCAACGCAGATACAAGCAGTAAAAACTAAACAAAGTAACACGAAATGCCGGGACAGACATCCCGGCATTTTCTTAACTGTTGTAGTGTCATCGTTTACTCCCCTTTCTCTTCCTCCACTGCATGCAATATCATGTTCTTAAGCTGTCTTGCAGCAGCGCTGAGTGGATGCTGGTTATCCAATACCATACAGATATCCCGCTTCGGAATTTCTTCTTTTAACGGAATCTGCACGATTTCTCTTTCCATTATAGATTCCCTTGCCATCGCTTTTGGAACGAATGCAAGTCCAAGCTCATGCCGTACCAGTGGCAGGATCTGATCGGTCGTTGCAACCTCCGTATCCGGGGACAGTTCCAGTCCATATGATAAAAACAACTGATTATAAAATTGAAATGTCATCGTCTCACGTCCAAGACATATCAGCGGATAATTTTTTAATTCCCACAGCGATATTTCCTGGCTTCCAAGTGCCATGAACGTTCTTCCTCCGACTAATACCTCCTGAAAAGACTCCAATACAATTTCCTTGAGCGGGGCTTCCACCGCCGCTGGGGTTGACACGACCGCAAAATCAATCATTCCACTTTTCACTGCCTCGATTGCCTGTGGAGTTGAGTGATTATAGATTTTCAGACGTATACCCGGATATTTCATATGAAACTCTTTCAGCTTATCCAGCAGATAGATATTCAAGGCGGTTTCACTCGCGCCGATTGCAATACTTCCATGTGTCAGTCCCGTACTGTCGGTCAGCTCCTCCTCTGCCGCCCATAACTGCAGCATTGCCGCAGATACATGCGTATACAGACGCTGTCCCTCCGGCGTCAACTGCACACCACGGTTCGTTCTCACAAACAGTGTACTATGAATCTGCTGTTCTAAGCTATTCATCGCACGTGTAATATTCGGCTGGCTGTTTCCCAATACACGGGCCGCTTTTGTAAAATTCTCATATTTTGCCACATAATAAAAGATTTTGTAATATTCAAAATTTACGTTCATGCCTCTCCTCATCCTGATATATCAAAGTAATATCTTTGATATATCAATTATACTTTTTACTTATTTCTGTATGCATAGTATAATCTGTCCGAAAAGAAAAAGCAAGAAGGGATGTGCATATTATGAAAAATACAACGATGTTTCCAAGAGAAGAACATGCAGATGTTTTGTTCCAGAAAATATTAAATGATCCATGGGCATGTGAAAAACTGCAGGAGACCTTTTGTAATTCTCTCGCGCTGAATGACGATACAGATAATTCCCCTTCTGCATCCACATTTGCCAATGTCCTGTTTGATGCATACCACAACCGGGATTTGTCTGCATTTCTGATGGTAATCTGTCAGAATACACTGTTTGATCTGCTACGGAATTCTTATCTGATTCCATACCGGTTCAATGCAGATGGGAAGCAAAACCCGATTATCATGACAGATACAGAAGGAAATCTGTTATCCGAATATAAAAAAACAGTTCATGAGAAAGAATATCATCATTTTCAGAACGTATGCAAAGAAATCGGGTCAACACAAAATATGTTCTTAGCACAGGCTTATCGGTACAGCCACGCATATGCATCTGATTCTATGGACATCAAGCAGAAAAATCTGGAATCCTGCACCGGCGTTCTCCTGATTCGCGAGCTTCCAGACACGATCAAGCAAAAAGAAGCCGAAGCAGAAGCCTATTCCGCAGTCTGGGATCTGATGGTAAAGCTGGAGAAGGAACTCCCGATGGCATTTGTATTTTACGGACAGGATACTCTGCTCGAACACAATGAGCATTTTGACGAGCTTGGAATCTTCCTGCCAAATTCCGTTTTTTTGAATAATCTAAAACGGCATATTACAAAAGCAGAGGCGATATTATATGAAGAAGAACACTGATCCGATATCAACTTCCTATGTTGATATTATGGAAAAAAATCACATGGAAATCCCCTGGCATGATTATACCGGTGATGACAGCAACGTGCTTATCTCCGATGCGGGATTGATTGAAAAAGCATCCGTCATCGGTCGTGTCGGTCTGATCCTGCTTTCCTGTGGAACCGGAGCATGGCGTGTCCGTACATCCATGAACAAGCTTTCCAAAGAACTCGGTGTAACATGCACGGTCGATGTCGGTCTGATGTCCATTGAGTTTAACTGTTTTGATGGAAATGATTGTGTGTCCCAATCTTTAAGTATTGCAAATACAGGCGTAAACACATCCAAGCTTTACCGAATGGAGCGTTTCGTCGACAGCTTTCCGAATATCGAAGCCCATCTGACCGGTGAAGAAATCCATAAAAGGCTTGATGAAATCGAGAGAATCCATGCGCTTTACTCTCCTGTCAAATTAGGACTGGCGGCAGCACTCGCCTGCTGTGCATTTACATTTCTGCTCGGCGGCGGTCCCGTGGAAATGATTCTTGCATTTATTGCTGCAGGTGTTGGCAATATCATACGAACAAAACTGATCAAGCATCATTTTACCTTATTTCTAAACATTGCTGCTTCTATCTCGGCTGCCTGTCTGATCTACACGATCTGTCTAAAGCTTGCCGAAATGCTGTTCCATGTAGCCGCGGTGAACGAAGCGGGTTATATATGCTCTATCCTGTTTATCATCCCAGGATTTCCATTTATTACAAGCGGCATTGACCTTGCAAAGCTGGATCTCCGTTCCGGACTGGAACGACTGACTTATTCCATTATTATCGTTTTGGTTGCAACCATGTCTGCATGGATCATGGCTTTGTTGTTACATTTACAACCACTGTCTTTCGCAGACATGCATATCAATGTATGGGTACATTTTATACTCCGGATAATTACAAGCTTCTGTGGTGTATTCGGATTTTCCCTGATGTTCAACAGTTCTGTTTCAATGGCATGTACGGCTGCAATGATTGGCGCTGTCGCAAATACACTCCGTCTGGAGCTCGTAGACCATTGTGGAATTCCTGCCGCTGTAGCTGCATTTCTTGGGGCACTGACAGCAGGACTTCTTGCATCCTTTATAAAACAGAATCATGGATATCCAAGAATTTCACTTACAGTTCCTTCCATCGTTATTATGGTTCCGGGACTTTACTTATATCGTGCAATTTATAACTTTGGCATTATGTCTCTTACCGAAGCGGTCTCGTGGTTTACATCTGCAATCATGATCATCATTGCACTTCCACTCGGTCTGATCTTTGCAAGAATTCTGACTGACCGTACATTCCGGTACTGCACATAACACAAATTACCTTACCAAACAAAGGAGGACAAACAAATGCTTACAGCCGTAACAGGTATCAACTGGGGTGACGAAGGAAAAGGTCGTGTCATCGATCTATTAGCAGAGCAGGCGGATATCGTTGTCCGCTATCAAGGCGGAAATAACGCCGGTCACACCGTCGTTGTTGGTCGTGATAAATATGTATTAAATCTGCTTCCATCCGGGATTCTGCATCCGGATGTCACATGTGTTTTAGGGGATGGAATGGTCATTGACTTAGAGCATCTCACGAAGGAAATCGAGGCTCTGCGAGGAAAAGGTATTCCTATCACACCAGAAAATCTAAAGCTTTCCAAGCGTGCCACGATCTCTATGCCTTGGCACCGGGTACAGGATGAACTAGAGGAAGCCCGACTGGAAAAAGATGGTTCCGCCTTCGGTTCCACACGTCGCGGTATCGCCTATGCTTACAGCGACAAATATAGGAAAAAAACGCTCCGTCTTGGCGATCTGCTTCATCTGAACGAAAGCTATATACACAACCGGCTGCACATGATGCTGGATGCCAAAAACATGGAACTTTCCGGCTGCTACCATCAGGAGCCAATGTCCTATCCGGCACTGCTCTCCTGGTGTGAAAAACAAGCGGCAGCATTCTCCGCATACATCTGCGACACCGGTGCATTCTTAAGAGACGCCCTTGCAGACAATAAAAAGGTGCTTTTGGAGGCACAGCTTGGTGCCATGCGTGATATTGACTATGGCATATTCCCATATACATCCAGTTCATCCACGATCTCAGCCTATGGTCCGATCGGTGCCGGAATCCCCGGTGCCCCACTCTCCCATGTGGTAGGTGTTCTGAAAGCATACTCAACCTGTGTCGGTGCCGGTCCATTTACCGCAGAGAAAGCAATGTCCGAATCATGGAAAGACGATCTTCGCCGTGCCGGCAATGAATATGGTGCGGCAACCGGACGTCCAAGACGTGTCGGTCCTTTCGATGCCGTTGCCAGCCGTTACGGACTCCAATGTCAGAACGCAGACCGGATTGCCCTGACAAAACTGGACGTATTAAGCTCCATGAAGGAAATTCCGATTATCACAGAATACCTGCAGCACACGAAACATATTAAGGATTTTGACCCAACAGATAATATGGATAATCTCCTGCCCGTCATCGATATCGTTCCTGGCTGGCAGCAAGATATCTCGCATTGCCGTTCTTATGATGAACTGCCGGACAATGCAAAACGATATATAGAAACGATTGAAAAACTGCTTGATCACGAGATACAATTTATCTCAGTCGGTGCGGAACGAAATCAATACATGACAAAAGGGGAATGGCTGTAAAGCCACTCCCCTTTGTCATGTGTACATCTTCACTCTTCTCTGATACTCTGCATACGTGAGCGGTTCTTTCTCACTCAATATCTTTGATTTGGTCACAGTTCCGATAAATAACGTATGGGAACCACAAGATATCTTCTCTGTCACCGTCGCTCCAAGCATCGCCACGCTCTGCCATCCAAGATACGGGATTCCCTGTTCATTGACCGGAAGTTCCAGTGTTTTCATTTTGTCAACATCTCTTCCAGACTGATATCCAAAGTGCTTGATTGTCTCGAAGGTGCATGTCTCATCTAAGATGCTGACTGCAAATATCCCGCTCTTTTTGAGTAATTCGCATGTATAACTCTGATTGGAAACCGCGATTGCGATCTGCACCGGCTCGTGACTGATCTGCATACATGTATCAATGATACAGCCATTTGCTTTTTTCTCCCACACCGTCGATAACATGTATAACCCATAGGTGATACACTGTGTTGCTGTCCGTTCCATCTTCCACATCTCCTATCTTTTTTCGTTTCCGATAGTATGTGCAAAATGAGGTTTTCTATCATTATAATTTTAGATAATCTCTCAGCATATCGTGTACAATCGCTTCAATCTGTTCAGCAATTTCTTTGCATATATTTTTCTTCATCCCTGCCTTTTCTCCAACGGCAACCAGATCCGCAGGTCCGGGATTTCTTCCATTTCCATTCACAGTTGTTGTATGTTCGCCATAATAGGTGTTGCTATACGTCAGATCATACGCCGGAGCAAGCTCCCACCTTGTATGTTCCTCATCATAAATATAGGAAAAATTCTTTGAATGATCATCCCTGTTATGTGCAAATACATTAAAACACATACGCCGGTACATCTGCTCCACATCACGATCTTTCGTCAGAATCTTCGTAAGCTTCATCAATTCATTATAATCCAGACTCGGTATCTCATGCGACACCTCTAACAATGCCGATGCAGTGATAACATGGTAACGATATAATTTTCCGTCTTTTCTTTCCCTGTCATAACGCTTTGTTCCAAAATATCCTTTACATTTATCAGATGGAAACAGCCTTGTCTCTGTCATTGTAATCCCACATTTTCCGGCACAACACGCATAATCATATTCCATCTTTCCGACGTTGATCGGATCTACATGCGCCGGGAACTTAATAATCCAATCTTCTCCATCTACCTGTGTAAAGATTTTAGGTCTGGCGCCACCACTCGTTCCGCCCAATGCATACAATTCATCCAGTTTCTCGGAATATTCCGTATTTAAAATCTTGCGGCACTGTTCTGCAAGTATATCCAGATTATCCGGTTCTATATCATACTTCATTTCCCTTTGTGGACGATAGGTCAATGCACCCATGCCTGAATCACCCACAATTGCCAACCGGTCTAAAACAGTCAAAGTATCTCTATCCTGTTCATTTTTCTGAAGCATACGATCTAACAGCAAGCGTCCCCATGCATCCGGCAGACTATCCGCAAAAACACCAAACAATCCATCAAAGTAATTTTTCGTCGGGACAAATACCTGTCTTTTTAATGGCAGATGAAATGGGCTGATCGAAAATCCTTCCTCCAGCCATGTATCCGTATATTCAAATGCTACTTTATGATCTGCATTTAAAACCAGTGTTCCAACTTGTCTGTCATCATAAAATACCTGGAGTATATTATTTTGTCTCATTTATAACCTCCTGAATATTCTGGTACGGCACCTGTGTAAATATGCCTCGCAGTTCATCTGCTACATCGAGCGCCATTGCGATTTTTGTAAGAGCCAGCAACGATATCTGTCCGGTTGTCTCAAATCGTTTGACAGAACCATAACTGACACCACTTCGATCTGCAAGCTCCTGTTGCGAAATTGAGCGACGCTTACGGATATTTTTTATCCGCTTTGCCAGTGCCATATCCAATTCTTCTGCTGTCTCCCACACAAATTCTTCCACTTTTTTACCACTCCTACTTATTATTACCTATGTCTATTATAGATAAAATATTATCTATTTATGTAAAAATGGTACAATATAGATAATATTTTATCTACATTGTACCATCCTGTTTTTTCCATGTCAACCAACTACGTCACACCGTAATCTCAATCAGATTTCCTTCCACCGCTACAACACAGCTTTCATAATATCCGTCACCGGTTGTACGTGGACCGCTTGTCACCATATATCCATCCTGCTTCAGTGTTTCCGTCAGCTTATCTACCTGTTCTTTGCTTCCGACACTGATCGCCATATGGATAAATCCTGTCCGCATCTGATTCTCTGTCTGAGCTTCCACACCCGGCTTCTGCATGATTTCCAACCGTGCCCCATCGTCAAAGGACAAGAAATAAGACTTAAAATCTGTATTTGGATTATGATACATGGCATTGGACTTTGCTGCAAAATATTTCACGAAAAAATCTCTTGTTTTTTCCAGATCCTGCACATACATCGCAATATGCTCTATCTTCATCATAAGCCCTGCCTTCCTTTGTATCTGCTATGTTCTAGCTCCACATTGCCTCGATCTCAGCCTTGGATACCACACCGATACTCTTCTTCACGATCTCGCCATCTTTGAACAAAATCAAAGTCGGGATGCTTGCCACGCCATAAGACATTGCAATATCCATCGCCTGATCCACATCGAGCTTGCAGACCTTGACTTTTCCTTCATATTCGTCCGCGATCTCAGAAACCGTTGGTGCCAGCATCTTACACGGGCCACACCATGTTGCCCAGAAATCTACGAGTACGAGTCCCTTTGCATCGAGTACTTCTGCCTTAAAATTATCGTTATTTAAAATTACTTCTGCCATTTTCATTCACTCCTTATCTTTTGATTTATGTTACCCTTTGCTGCTTCCTTTTAATCACACTACCACGCTTCACCCGGATATTTCATGCCCCAGTCTTTCCGAAGCTTCGTCATAATTTCCATTACATCCCTGGAATACGCAAGCTGCATCGCGGATGCATCCCCGCTTTTTACTGCCTGTTCCATATCCTGCATCTCATAATACAGCGCATCCGCAGTATCTCCGGCTGTAATCTCCGTCTGGACACCACTTTCCGCATCGACAATGACAGCCTTATCCGCACGCGGATACTCCATAATCTCGATATAGCCTTTTTCCAGACTGATCATCGCACGCTTTGGCTGTTTCGAATGCATCGAAAGTGCAACCGTCGCCATCTGCCCCTGTGCATTCTTGAGCAGAATTGTTGCCTGCTCATCCGAACCGGTCGGAGAAGGCTTCCACTGGCTCACGATCTCATCCGGCTGTTCGTCCAGAAAACTCCGGACGATTGACAGCGCATACACACCGATATCAAGCATCGCGCCACCGGCAAGATTCATATTGAAGAACCGGTTAGACATATCATATTCCTTGAAGCTTCCGAAATTCATCGTGATGATCTGCACCTTTCCAAGCTCACCACTTTGCACGATATCCCACAGCTTCTTGTAGATTGGCATATGCCAGATCGTCATTGCTTCTGCAAGCACAAGCTTTTTTTCTTTCGCAAGCGCGATCATATCATCCAATTCTCTGCTGTTAAGCGTAATTGATTTTTCAACAAGCAGATGCTTTCCATACATCAGCGCCTGCTTCATAAATGCATAATGTGTATTATGCGGACTCGTAATATAGATGATATCTACATCCGCATCCAAAAACATATCATCGATCGTATCATATACTTTGGAAACACCATATTTTTCAGCAAATGCAACCGCCTTCTCATGCGTCCGGTTTCCAACTGCATATAACGATTTTCCCATCTTCTGCAATGCCTGTGCCATCTCATTTGCGATCACGCCGGTACCAAGCACTGCCCAATTCAACGTATCCTGCATCCACTTTACTCCTCATCTTTCACTAATATGTTTCAATACCATTAAAATAATCTTTTACCATCTTCACCACGACACCCGACAACAGGAATACCGCAATCAGGTTCGGGATTACCATCAAACCATTAAATGTCTCCGCGATGCTCCAGAGGAGCCCGAGATTCATCGTTGCACCAACGATTGCAACCAGGGAATACACAAGCATGAACGGTTTATTTACCCGTGTACCAAACAGAAATTCAATACATCGGACACCGTAAAGTCCCCAGCCGATGATTGTTGAAAATGCAAAACAACACATTGCAATCGCTGTGAAGATGGATACCCAGCCACCATAAGTCGCAGTGAATCCACTGATTGTAAGCTCTGCGCCTGCCGCCTCTCCATATCCAATCGGAACTTTACTGCATAAGATTACAAGTGCGGTCAATGTACAGATCACTATCGTATCAACAAATACTTCGAAGATTCCGAAGAATCCCTGCTTTACCGGTTTTCTTGTATCTGCACATGCATGTGCGATTGAACCGGTACCAAGACCAGCCTCGTTCGAGAAGATACCACGGGAAACACCTTTCTTCATACTCATGAAGAAGCTTCCAACGACGCCACCAGTCACAGATGCCGGGTTAAATGCGCCTTCAAAGATGGATGCAAATACCGTTGGCACGTTCTTGACATTCAGCAGCACAACTCCGATTGCAAGCACAATATACATTACTGCCATAAACGGTACCAGTTTCTCTGTTACCTGTCCGATCCGCTTAATTCCGCCGAGCAGAATGAGCGCAATCAGGATTGCAAGCACAATTCCGATAATGAGATTCAGGGTAGAAACCTGATTCTCGGAAATTACATTATAATTAAACAATGCTGAGTCAATCGCCGTTGTGATCGTATTGACCTGCGTTGCATTTCCCGTACCAAATACCGTCAATACGCCAAATGCAGAGAACAGATATGCCAGCCATTGCCAGTGCTTCTTCAATCCATTCTTAATATAATACATCGGTCCACCGACATAATCGCCATCTTTATTTTTCTCGCGAAAATGCACCGCAAGTGTAACCTCTGCAAACTTCGTACACATACCGAGCAGTGCAGATATCCACATCCAGAAAATCGCACCAGGACCTCCGATGGCGATAGCTCCGGCTACTCCGGCTACATTTCCGGTTCCAACCGTTGCCGCAAGTGCCGTACAGACTGCCTGAAACGGTGTGAGCGCACCGTCGCCCGCTTCCTTCTTCTTGAACATTCGTCCGAATGTCACCTTCATGGCATACGGAAACTTCCGTATCTGTAAAAACCGGGTACGAAAGCTCAAATATAACCCAACACCGATAATACAGATCATCGCCGGGACGCCCCAGATAAAATTATTGATCACACTATTGACTGCGTCTACTTTTTCTAACATTGATAAACTCCTATTCTAAAAGCCTTCCTTCTTTCGCTGTTTCCGAAGCTCGCTGCGTTTCTTTCCGGCCTCCCATTCCGCTTCTTCCACAACTGTCTCTAATTTCAATCTTGGTACCCGCCGCGGCTTATTATCCTCATCCAATGCAACCAGTGTCAGATATGCACGGTTCACCGGATAACGCATCCCATCTATCTTCTCTAAATAGGAATCCACGCGGATTTCCATCGACGAATTTCCGACATAGGTTACGCGTCCGATCAATACGACAATATCATGCTGACGAAGGCTACGCAGAAAAGTCAGATTATCTACCGATGCTGTGAGCACATGTCCCTCAGAATGCCGCATAGCCGTAAGACCTGCCACCTCGTCAATCCAGCCCATCAGTATTCCACCAAACATCACATCTGCGCCATTTAAATGTTCCGGACGAATCTCATGAAACTGTTCTGTCAGAGAATCCGCAACCCGTTTTTCTTTTATTTGCTCTTCCATGCTGTCATTCCTTTCCTGCTCTCATCCGATCAACTCATACTGTAGAAATTCATACTTTAATTTCGAGCCTTCCCCAATATTCTCCGGCAACAACGCTCTTGCAACCAGTTTCAGATCATCGGACTCAATATCCGTCCGTTTGAGATTTGCATAATCTCCATCTATGCTTACTACTTCATAATACCATGTTTCCATACGATAGCTCCCTATATCATCTTAATCCATAATGCTTATTGTATCATACTTCATCACACACCGACGTGATGACCTGTGCATATCAGCGTGCTTCATTATATCATGTCACCGGATTATTTTCATCTTTTAATTCCATTTTTCTACAATTTTATGTCATGATACATACGCCCCGCAGTTGCCTTTTTTCCTTCAAAATGCTAAGATATTTCCAGTTAAAAAACACATATATAAGAAAGGAATGTCCCATGCCTGTAAATAAAAATAACGGTTACCATACATTATCCAAAGATTTATCAGAACGTATCGAACAGGATCGCGCGAATCACTGGGTCAATCCATATGCCTGCCCGGATTCTGCCATCATCCGTCGTTTTGACGATCATGACAAGCCACATCTCTGGCGTCCTGCTTTCGTTATGGATGTCGAGAAAATCCTGCACAACAATTATTATAACCGATATTCGGATAAAACGCAGGTTATCTCCTGCTATAAAAATGACGATATCTCCAGGCGTGCGTTACATGTGCAGCTCGTCTCCCGTATCGCACGTACTATCGGCATGACACTTGGCTTAAACCTGGATCTGATTGAAGCGATTTCCCTTGGACATGATATCGGTCACACTCCGTTCGGACATGCCGGGGAGCGTTTCTTAAATGCACTTTATAACGGGCATACCGGACGATTGTTCAATCATAATATTCACAGTGCACGTGTCCTGGATCATCTGATTTTCCGGAATGTAAGCCTGCAGGTATTAGACGGTGTCATCTGCCATAATGGTGAGCTTGAGCAGCAGGAATATAAACCAAAACGCTTTTCTGCCACGGATCCATGGGGAGAATTTGATACCAATCTCGAAGACTGCTACACCGATCCTTCTGCGAACAAACGACAGATTCCCGGCACACTGGAGGGCTGTATCATGCGGATCAGTGACATTATTGCATATCTTGGCAAGGACCGGCAGGACGCATTAAAGATTGGTCTGATTGAAAATAATAACCACTTTACTTCCGGTACGCTTGGCACAACCAATGCACAGATTATCAATAATATGACAGTCAGCATCATAGAGCACAGCTATGGAAAACCTTATATCAGTATGGATAAAGATGTATACGAAACTTTTTCAAAGGCGAAAACAGAAAACTATCAGACAATATATAACAATCCGCAGTTAAATGATATGTACAACAACAATATCCGTCCGATGTTCCACGATATGTATGAAGCACTTCTCACACAGGCAAAAAGGATGGACCAATCATCCATCCTTTACAAACATCATATTAATTATATCCGAAGTGCCAACCAATATAGTCATTATTTTAATATTGATAAATACATGGAGCACTACCTGAGTCAGGATCCGAATGAAATTGTCGTTGATTTCATGGCAAGCATGACCGATGATTATTTTATTGATCTGTACAACTACCTGTTTCCAAACGGATCCTACAAGGTTGACTATATCGGGTATTTCGACTAATGCATCAACAAGGACGTATACAATCAATCCATAATTGTATACGTCTTATTTTTTTCCGGAATTCATCGAATTGATATGGTTTCTTACGAAACCACAAGGATGTCTTCTAATCCGGAATAATCTCGATATATACCTGATCATATTTGTGCTTTAATTCCTGCTTGATCTCATCCCTTACCTGATGCAGGATGCTGATATGTATCACATCTGTCTGGTTGCCGATATAGACTTCCACCCAGATCTTCCGTCCCGTCTGGATCACATCAAGGAATGTCACTTCGTATGGATAATCCTTCATATGCTTATCTACGATGGAACGGATCTGGCTCAACACCTCTTCCTCCGGTGCAAACAAAACCAGATTCTTGATGCTCTGGAAGATCACAACAACCGGCTCCCGGATCAGCAAAATCGCCATCACTGCCGCTACTGCCGGATCAATATATGGTGTCAAGAAATGAAGCTTCGTATGAAGCAGCAACACCTGTACCACAAAAGCAACCGCCACACCCAGACTGCTCACAACATCCAGCTTCCACATATAGAGCTCTGCTTTGATCGTCTCTGATTCGTATTTCTTACTGTAATGATTCAGTATGAGATACATCGCTGCACATCCTATGCAGACAAGGAACTCAAACACTGCAATCTTCCCAGCATTTACCTCATGTCCGCCATGCACGAGCAGCTTTACGTTCTCCACAAGCAGATTACAAGTGAGTGCCAGCAAGACGCTGTACTTCACGAGCAGGAATAGCGATTCTACCTGTGAGTATCCATATGGGTGTTTCTCCGTAACCGGCTTATACAGAAGCGGCACCAACACAAGAAACGGTCCAATCATAACAAGATCTGCCGCATCAAACAAACAGTCCGTAAGCAGCGAATGTGAATGCGTGATCCACGCCATAACTCCTTCCGCTATAATAAATAAAAGGCTTCCCAGAAAAGATAATCGTAATATCTTCTTCTCTATCTTCAACTTATCTTTCTTCATATATCTAAATCAAATTCTCTTTCTGTAATTTCCTCTTTCTTTTCTAGTTCTCATCCGGATTCACAATGGCACCAATCTTAAACTGTTTTCCCTCTTTCTGCCACTGACAATACTCTGCAGTTGCCGCAAACAATACATCCCCGGAAGAATTGATTGCTGTCTCCAGCGAATCCTGTACCACGCCAATAATCATACCAACAGCTACTGCCTGCATCGATATATCCTGTGGAATCCCGAACAGCGAGCATGCCATCGGAATTAACAGCAAAGAGCCTCCTGCGACACCCGATGCACCACAGGCACCAAGTGTTGCCATCAGACTTAACATAAACGCCGTAGGAATATCAACTGCAACACCCATAGTATTTGCCACAGAGAGCGCCATAATCGTGATCGTAATTGCGGCACCATCCATATTGATCGTTGCGCCAAGCGGGATAGATACGGAATAAATATCCGGATCTAATCCAAGCCGCTTGCAAAGTGACATATTAACCGGAATATTTGCAGCCGAGCTCCGTGTGAAGAACGCAGTCACACCGGACTCCCGCAGACAACGAAACGCGAGGGGATATGCATTTTTCTTCAGGAACAGACTGGCCAGCAACGGATCTACAATAAGTGCAACCGTTAACATCGCTCCAACCAACACCAATAACAGCTTTCCATATTCTTTGAATATCGAAAGTCCACTCTCGGAAACGGTTGTAAACACCAGTCCCATAATACCAAATGGTGCACAGCCGATGATCCAGCGAACCACACGCGAAACAGCATCTGAAATAGAAACAAGCGATGCTTTTACTCCCTTGCCGGCACTGCGCATGGCAAGTCCAAACAGTACTGCCCATGCTAAGATACAGATATAATTGGCATCAAGCATTGCCCGAAGCGGGTTGTCTGTAATATTCATCAGGATATTCTGCAGCACCTCCACGATGCCCGAAGGCACAACCTCCGACTGATAGGACTCAATATCAAGCGTCATAGTTACCGGGAACAAAAAGCTCGCACTCACAGCGACCACCGCTGCAAGCATCGTACTTAAAATATACATAAATGTAATCATACGGAACTGCTTGCCATTTCCTTTCCCCGCATTTGCAATCGAACTGATTACGAGCACAAACACCAGAATTGGTGCAATTGCTTTCAATGCCCGCACAAACATCGTTCCGATCAGACCAATACCAGTCGCCTGTGGCACTAAAATACCAAGCCCTGCTCCTATCACAATTCCGATCGCAATCTTCGCAATCAGAGATACACGATTCCATGCATTTACTATGTTCTTCATTTGTTACATATCTCCCATATCATTATTCACAGTATGTCAGCTTCTACAAAGTAAGCCAACGCAATGCTCATTGTAACATAGAAAAACTGCTTCGTATATACAAACCGTTGGGAATTTTGCAATATATAAACTTATTATTCATCTGATAGAATAATGTAAAAACATACTTGACAACATTAAGTCTTACAGATATTATAATACTGAAATGAGTTTTACGACCGTACAGCTATTGCTCAAGCGGCTTGCTCATTTCTTTTTTTATTCTCAATATATCATATAAATACAATTTATTATCTTCATCATGTCTTACGATCAATCTTGCCTTAAATATATTATAACCTTCAAGTTCATTATCTATATTGTACTTTGGTAATGTAAATCTTGTGTCATATCTATACCATCCAAATTTTGCGTCCTTCTTATGTTTAATTGCATAGTTCTCAGCAAATGATCTATTTGTTGCAATCCTTATTATCTCCTTGATCGCTATAGAGTTATTTGCTTTTGCATACAAATTAGCTCCTTTTAAGGTTTTAGTATCTTTAGAATGTACAAATTCATCCGGAAAATCTTTTCCAATATAGATCATGTCGTCTGTATCAATTATTTCTTCACATTCTCCTATGTATTCTTTTAGATATTCTTCTACCATATTCCAGTCAACACTTTTTCTACCCTTAAATCTAAGATCATTAATAAGTACAATCTTATTACCATCGCAATCAAAAATTATTCGTACGTGATGTTCCTTATTCGAACTATGATATTGTAATCTCACCTTATAGTTTATCAACCGTAGCAAATAGTCTGACATCTTCCTTCGCCCTGATTCCCAATCTTCCTAAGTTCTAAGCGGGATTCCTAAAGATTCTGCCATCATTCGTTGATTTAAGCCTGTTATTTTTCGTAAATCTTTTAAGATTTCCACTTGATTACTTGTGCTATGATTCCCATTGATTCCGACATCTTCTCTTGCTTTTTATTCTACCTATCTGACTATTTTTCTTGAAAATTTATGCTAACAACGTGTAGCATATAATTTTATAGAGCAAAATCATAACCACCCGTCAAACAGGTGGTTATGATTATCGAAATAATTATACACCATATTTTCCAAGTATAACCATAGTTACCTTAAAACATACTTTTAGCAAATACCTTATACGCATCTTCATCCAGAGAAAGTAAACTCTTCTCGCCATCCTTCCATTCAATAGCAACGAGATATTCCTTACTCTTCTTACCACCCACACCTGCTATTGCTCCGAATCCACCAAATAGTGCTACACCTAAAGCACCTTTCCAGAATGAATACTGGTCTTTGTTGGATTCGTCTATTACAGTGTAGGAAGAAATATAGCGTGGTGTTAATCCTCCATCACATATTAACATATCTCCAGAATTGATAATTTTTTTATTCTTATATTTTCCTTCTAGGAACATATTGATATTTTTCATGTATTACTCTCCTTCACATTTTTATTTTATGATATCAAATTAATTAGTTATATTCAATATTCACAAATGGAAAGTTAAAGCTTTCTAAATAATATTAAAACCCTAAAAATGGTGTAGATAGTTTATTGATGGATTCAGATAAATGTACAACCAGCAAAAAATTAAACATAAAAAAGTCCCCTATACTCTATTATGAAGTATAGGAGATTTTTTTGATTACTTAATCAAGCATTTTTTTATTTTTTAGTTTTTTTATACATTGCTTTTTGTAACTGTTTTTGTGTCAAATAACACGAAATTGAGCTAATATCTCCAATATCAAACTTTACAAAATCATTTTGTGTATTTCCCTCAAACAAAAATCTATATTCAGATTGATTGGCATATTTTTTACGTTTCCAGAAAGCAATATTCGAAGTTGAATACATAATATCTAACAACATTTGCAAATTATCATATTTTTCATCATAATAATTTACAAATCCATGCTTTATCATTTTAAAACCTTTTTTTATAGCCGCCCTTTCAATTTTATTTACAAACTCTTCCATGTTTGTGATAAGAAGTGAAGCTTCTCCAAATTTTGTTAATTCCTCTTCTACTAATTTATGTTCTTTATATTGTGGTATAATCCCTGTCATACAAAATACAAAATTATCCTTTACCGTTGTTGGTATAGCTATATTATTAACATGTACTGCATAGTTTTCATCTGGAATATAAATATCTGCCTCTCTCAAAGGCACAGATGCTTCCCATGCATCTCCAACTACATCATCACCTTGTTTCTTCTCCAAATCAATGTAATATTGTAAAGATTTACAATATACACATCCCGCCTGAAATTCCTTTATACGTGCTTCCGTTTTTGTTTTTATAAGTGGAACTCCTTTTATTATAATTTTGTCATTCATATTTATCCTTTCTTTATTCTACAAAACCATACATACTATAAAATATTTATTCATAACTACTTATAATAGTATACCCTTTGATTATAGAAAATAACAGAAGTTCCTGCAACCATCACCAGATAACTACAGACACTTCTCTTCATTCTTTAAAAATAAAACTCAACATTTCCATATAAATTTGTTCATTTATTGATTATCTTAACACCGCTTGTATAATATGCATTATATTTCGTAAAACATTTTCGGTATATTATAATTGTTATTTGGAAGAATCAATCTTAAAAACCTAAAAAAGCACAAGCCCATCATTCATTTGATCAGAAGTCTATATATTCCATAGCTTCTCCATTCTCCCGGTTCAAAAAATATATAGCATCTTGGTTATCATTAATGTAAGGTCTTTATTAATTCTTACTGTTATTATACTTCTTAATCTCATTATTTTTTATTGAACTTATCCATTCAAACAAAACTGGTATTAGTATTGTACTTGCAATAAATTCAAGAACAGTTGTACTTTCTTCCATCTTAAAAATGGTACTATAATAATTCAATGCAACTATAACTATTAAAGCCATAATAAGAGCAAATCTAAATGAAATTGCAACAATTTTTCTATCTGAAAGTGTTAATATCTTATTTGCTATCTTTTTTATTTCTCCATATATGAGCACACATATAATGCAAATATATCCAACTGATGAATTTGCTAATGACACCAATATATTTACAAAATTAATTACCATGTCCAAAACAAATGTAATGGGAAATAATACTATCCTTATCCATTTAAGAAATTGGTTATATTTTCCCATACTTTCCATCATATAAATTGTGACAAATACAGATTTTATAGGTTTATCTGTGTTTGAAATCCAATATTTACAATTATTTAATACATTTATTCTTTTAGGAAAAATACTATTGATTTTTATCAATATTCTAATGATTTCTGAAATTAACTCTGTAAACAATGAGCAAATAAAAAAAATATATACATAAAACACAAAAACATATCCAATTGCAACAGATATATCTGAAATATATACATTTTTGCATTTTTGAACAAATATAATAATATTTTCAAAAAAATTATATTCTCCCAAAAAACATATCACAAATGCAAGTATACTTAAAGCAGATTTCTCTTCTGAAGATAACCTCCCCTTCCCCTTTAATTTAATTACATTTCCAACAATTCCAAACGAATACAACACACCTATAAATTGTTGCAAAAATCCCGGTAAGCATATAATAACAAGCAACCAAAACATAGTTTTTACATTCTTGAATACGAATACATACAAAGCCATCAAAGGAATGATTTCCAAAATCCATATTAATATCTTAAAAACATATTGCCAATTACGCTTACCAATATCCTCATCAAAACCTTTATCTTCTTCATTTGTTTTTCTTTTTATAAATGGTTTTATGATTGCTTTTAAGCCTGTTTCACAAATAATAATCATAAATAATAAATTAAAAATATATTTAAGTATATGTATTACTATCATATTTACTTTAGATTTCCTTTCTTAAAACTACATAAAATATGACAACTCATTATATAACAATCAAAATTTTTTATAAACATGATGTATAAGTAACAGCCTGATATATTGTAAAAAGTCCTGTAATTATCACTATAATCCAAAGTCCAGATAACTCATACGTCATCTGGACTTTCAAAAAAAATTAAATCAATTGTTTAATTTGCTCTTTTAATTTTGGAATATCCTCTATTAAAGTATTCCATACAATCTCAAGGTCTACATTCTCATAATCATGTGCATGTAAATTTCTCATTCCTTTTATTGCGTGCCATGGTATTTCATTATGATTACCAATAATATCTTCTGATAACCGACCAACCAATTCACCTATTTGAATAATACACATATTACATGAATATTGAAACGAAATATCACTCTCGTATTTTTCAAAACTACAATTATATTTTTCTTTCAACAATTCTATATCATCGCAATATCCAATAATCTTTTTAAGCACTTCTATATCATTATTCTTCATAAAGAACCACTCCTTCACTTTGGATATTGTCTAAAAAATCTTTATCTTTTATTCCTGTTGTAACGACATCAACATGACAATTAAGCGCATTCTCCAAATCATACACAAATGCCATATATTTTATCAAGCTTGTCATGTTTCCCTTATCTACATATAAATCAACATCACTATCATCATTTGCTTCTCCTCTTGCATAAGAACCAAATAAACACATGCGAGATATGCCATGTTTCTTAGCAACTGGTATCGTTTTTACTTTTATTTCTTCAATTGTATAACACATGTTGCACACCTCCTATATTCACATAATTATATCATAGCAAACAAATCTCTCTTATATTATACACAATTTCTAAAAAATAAAGAAGCCCCTGCTACTGTTATGGAACAGTAACAGAAGCTTCTTTTATATAAAACTAATTAAGTTCTATTCACCAACGTGTACGGTGTATTACTTATTAGCAATTGCAGCCTGAGCAGCAGCAAGTCTAGCGATAGGTACACGGAATGGTGAACATGATACATAATCAAGACCAATCTTGTGGCAGAACTCAACAGATGAAGGATCTCCACCGTGCTCACCACAGATACCGATATGAAGCTTTGGATTTACTGGCTTACCAAGCTTAACTGCCATATCCATGAGCTTACCAACACCTGTCTGGTCAAGCTTAGCAAATGGATCGTTCTCGAAGATCTTAGCATCATAGTAAGCATTGAGGAACTTACCAGCATCATCTCTTGAGAAACCAAATGTCATCTGAGTCAGATCGTTTGTACCGAAGCAGAAGAAGTCAGCTTCCTTAGCGATGTCATCAGCTGTAAGAGCAGCTCTAGGAATCTCGATCATTGTACCAACTTCGTACTTCAGATCTACGCCTGCAGCAGCGATCTCAGCATCAGCAGTCTCAACAACTGTCTTCTTAACATACTTAAGCTCCTTAACCTCACATACAAGTGGGATCATGATCTCTGGCTCAACATTCCAATCCGGATGTGCCTTCTGAACTTCGATCGCTGCACGGATAACTGCCTTTGTCTGCATCTTAGCGATTTCCGGATAAGTAACAGCAAGACGGCATCCTCTGTGACCCATCATAGGGTTGAACTCATGAAGTGAGTTGCAAAGAGCCTTGATCTCATCAACTGTCTTATTCTTAGCCTTAGCAAGCTTCTCGATATCAGCATCCTCTGTAGGAACGAACTCATGAAGAGGTGGATCCAGGAATCTGATTGTAACAGGATTTCCTTCGAGTGCCTCATAGAGTGCCTTGAAGTCATTCTGCTGATATGGAAGGATCTTGTCCAGAGCTTCTTCTCTCTCTTCTACTGTATCAGAGCAGATCATCTCACGGAATGCTGCGATTCTCTCTGGATCGAAGAACATATGCTCTGTACGGCAAAGACCGATACCTTCTGCACCAAGCTCACGAGCCTTCTTAGCATCTGCCGGTGTATCAGCATTTGTTCTAACCTTCAATGTTCTATACTTATCAGCCCATGCCATAACTCTACCGAATGTACCAGCGATAGAAGCATCAACTGTCTTGATAACTCCATCATAGATGTTACCTGTTGTACCATCGATTGAGATGAAGTCACCTTCCTTAAATGTCTTACCTGCAAGTGTGAACTGCTTGTTTTCCTCATCCATAATGATGTCGCCACAACCAGATACACAACATGTACCCATACCACGAGCAACTACGGCTGCGTGAGATGTCATACCACCACGAA
>OHAY01000011.1_pt1 | contig 163577 bp, 175 predicted proteins | sample 1577191 | NCBI WGS metagenome assembly OHAY01 (sample SAMEA3541504, study PRJEB24748) | human gut metagenome | biome: human gut; feature: human-associated habitat; material: faeces | place: China | collected 2012 | reverse complement strand
AATTATTTAATTGTCTACATGTCTACACTTTTTTTTAGGTAGAGCTACATCACGGAAGTTTTTCTGCGGGGGGTAGTAAATGTATAGCGTATACATATACATAAAAAAATAGATATATATATAGGGGGTCTACCCTGAAAAAAGTGTAGACATGTAGACAACGGGGTAATTCGTAGCGTGGCGTCCTCAAAAAAGTGTCTACACTTTTTAAAAATTAAGTGTAGACAGGTGTAGACAACCTATTTTTATCAGCGTATTTCGTCGATGGCGTGCTACAAAAAGTGTCTACACTTGGCCTCAAGCCGCATTCTACCGTGAAATCTTTGTAAAACGCTGACGGCGCACTGGGAAAACGATGACTCTCGGTTACTTAAAATGAGAACCCGCATGACATAAGGGCCCACGGCATCATGGTGTACCAGGGTACGAGAAATCCGTACATTGAGATGTACGAAAAACGGTACAATCCAAGGGTACATGGACAAATGTCACTGACTCACACTGTAGACAAAGTGTAACCACGTGTAACCTCGAAGGAAAAATGAGGTGTGAGTGTCTGGTAGCAAAACAGCGACAGAATTGAGTGGTAAAGGGAAGCTATGTTACACTTTGTAAAACATGGAGTGTAACATAGGGTGTGAGGTACTTTCTGGCAGTGACCAAGTACCTAGTTTTGGAAACCCATACATACCCCTCTCGTCAACGAGGATCGTTTCTAACAAGAGAAACGCGTGTCACATGAAGAAGTTATCCTGAGCAACTCTTTCTCTTCCCAGAAACAAAATAAAAAGATCTCAGAGGCATATTGGCTCCCTGAGCTGTGTTGCATGGTCTCACGTAATAAAAAAGAGGCTCTCATCGAGCCTCTGGTGTGGTCGTTACCACTGTATCACCTCATATGCAATTCGTCCGTCAAAGCCACCTCGGGCACCAACGCCTGCCTGGTACACCCAGCGCTTGTTGCGATAATGCAGGCCGTACCCACCTTTTACCTCGCCTGCATCGTATGACATTGAGCCATAGATCCCAATGCCATGCTTGGATTTGTCAAGGTGGATGCTGTAAATATTGGTACCTGGCCGTACATTTACGTTCTCTTCTTTAATAGCCAGGTCTCCTTTGTCCTCATTTATAGCTGCTTGGATTTCTTTTTCTGTCGCTGTAGGTGGCAGATTGACAATGGGAGCCTGGTCTTTCTCTTTGATGTTTTCTATTTTTTTAGTTATCTGTGGCGCTGTTGTCTCGGCGTGAGCGACGTTTTCACTGTTCAGGATATCTTTAACCACTGATTCGGATACTCCAGTACTGGTAGCGTCATGCACTGTAATTTTATTTCTATTTGATACATAATTATAAATAGAAATAATTACCATTAGGATAACAACCAGTGCCCACAGGTATTTATTTGTTAGGAGTCTTTTTATCTTTTCGATCATTTGTACCTCCCTGACACTTGGAGTCACAGGTATGCTTAGATATTGTAGGACGTATCTCGTCATCCGTGATCTTCTCTCTCCGCACGATAGTCATTGAGATATTCAGCAGGCTCTTGATAACACCAAACTGAAATGCTTTATGCAGGTTTTGTATAGTTGCGCCTATAATAAGTGTTACAAGCACCGTCCCCAGCCATCCCAGCCATGGGTACAGGAAGTTGCTTAGCGCGCCTCCTAGTAGTGAGGCAAAGATAAACGCTGCAAGGATAAGCCTCCAATGGATACGATATGAGTCATCATTATTTTTATAAATTAGCGAGATCCCCAAGAAACTGATGATACCTAGCAGTCCGCACAGAATACCGTCGATGCACAGTGTTATAGTCTCTTGATTTACAAATTTATCCATTAGAGCGGCTACGAACAGTGCTATCAGTTTCTGGCTCCAATTTTCCAAGTCCACCACCAATCCTTAAAGTATTAAAAAGTAAGCAGTATACACTTTTATGTATATCTATGCACTGATTATGTATATCTATACATTATGTATTTATTATATGCGGTTATTCATTCTCTCTTTGCATATTTAATCAATAGTTTTGCATATTATTCCAACACCGATCATGGTCATCGCGAGCACCCCTACTCGGATAATCCCATTGGACAACACTGTGATATATTGCTTTTCGACGTTTCTCTGTATTTTATCACTATAGGTACGCACCATTGAGAAGTTATCATTTAACCATGGCTGGTAAGTTACCAGGACTACAAGCTGGTCATTGTTATTCATAGTTCCATTTGGATAAATGTTGGAAACACCGAAGATATCTTCTCTTTCGTATATATATGCAGGAGCTATGAATATTTTTTCATTGAGGGCATTGATGTCTTTGCTAAGCTGGTTTGGACTTAGTACCTGGATATCACTGGGATTACCATGCATGTTCATTGCAAGGACATTGTTGCCGTCCCAGTTAAACAATTCTTTAAGGGCAGTGGCCTGACGAATGGCATTATGCCTGTCCGTACTAAACAGTACACCTTTATGACTGACAACTAATATCTGTACATCCTTGCAGTTCTGGAACCATCGAGCTTCATAGGTATACGCTGTATTGGCAATGATCCTGTAAAGCTGGTTGTTGACGTTGTTAGCAGAGAAATACGTGTTCAAGTCACTTTTTAGCATCCGCATATCTCCGTTATACTGGGTCGTTATCGTCCGCACCAGGTCATCACGGAGACTCTCTGCGTGCTGAGCAGCATTCATGTACCCTGAGTATAACAGTGAGTTAACATAGTAACTCGATGCATTCTGGACATCATTGTATGTTTCCTGGTTTTTTTGACTACATAGTTCAAGGTCTTGACGTAGGTAAAAGAGTTGGATAAGGCATAACACAGAGGTCCATAGGAACAGTTGTAATAACAGGCTATGGACTCTTTTCCTGCGCGTTTTGAGATATGCCTTAGCGTTCTTTATTTTTTCCTGTATAACAGTTAAATTAAATTTGTCACCTGCTTTCATGATATACTCATTTTTCCTCCCTTGGCTCCACTATTAACTGATATTAGTTTCGTAGTCCCAACTTGCAATCGCTCGGATCACGGTGTTCGGCTCTTTAGTACAGATGGCTTTGACTCGCGCTGTATAACCATCGGTTACACTTACGGTCACAGTTCTGTCACCTATAAGATTGGATGCAACAGTTTTGCCGTCTACCTGGACTTCATAGATCGTCAGTGTATCCACAGGTCGGAACTGCAGTTTGATCTTTGTAGCTTCAGCGGGTTTATTTATAACAACCTCGTTGGACACGGCTACATTGTCTAACAGCTCACAGCCAGGAGTTACCAGTTTTGACTTATCAATATCAGTCTCCACAATATCGCCGCCATAGGCAATCCATATAAAACCAGTATACAAGATGTTTTCAAAGTTGCTTTCAAGTTTCATCGGCGCAGCTACCCTGCCGGATATGATCATGCCGGGTTTAACCACCAGTTCTTTAACGATGTACCTACCCCAGCACCAGTTATTATCACCGCTGTTACTGCCGCCATAGCTGCCTGTAGGGAGTTTCTCTGCGTCCCAGGTTTGGTCCCAGCCACCCATTGTCTGCTTGGATTGAACGGGAATAGTATCTGGGGCTTCCCCGTCCTGCGGTGGGTACAGTGAGAGTGCTCTGCGGGCTATGATAGATCCAAAGTAAGTATCTTTAGCACCTTTGCCATAGGGATCTGTATCTCCTCTATAGCTGTTATCCCAGCCGGAGCTCAGCACATAGTTTGCAGGCCCAACTGCAGCGACTCTCAGTTTATAAACATCGTCTGGTACAGTAAACGAGAACGCCAAATCATTAGTACCTACGATACTGGCAGGTGCGTAAAAAAATGATTCATTGTACTCAATGCGTTCACATTCAGCAGTGATTTCAATGTTCTCATAGACATACATTACCAGGTTATTGGAAACCTCTTTACCATTGACTTTAACTTTTTTAACGCGGCAGCCAATGTCCGGCGTGACAGAAATTGTAATCCTGGAGCCATCCCTGATTTTATCGGTTACGCTTGTAGTAATTGTTCCCAGCGCAGGTTTAACAACTACGATGCTCCAGTATTTATATTCAGGTTTAGTAGTTGGCATTTTCATGATATACATTTTTGATACATAGGCAGGCATGATATTAATATTGTAAGATCCACTGCCTGACCCTGTAGAACTAGTAGTATCGTTAATACCATAGATCTTGTTATCCCAGTCATACCCACTGAAGGTCGCATATACAGTGGAATACTTTGTAAACCGTTGATATGGTCCTTGCCCCCATGCACAGTAGAAACAGTTTTGATATGTATGGTTATGCGATGCCAATACTGCGTTAGCACTGACTGTCGCGTTTTCGGTGCCTCCCACATAGTTCATAGTATACTTTGCGGACCAGTTTATCGGGATTCTGTCACGTAGATCAGGAGTATCATTGGTACCGTCACACACTGCCCAGCCAGATGGAATATCAGCTTTCTCACCATACCAGATCCCAATACCATAGGTAGGGAAATCGTCAACAGATAGGATATCATCTATTTCCTGCAGCTGGGTATTATATGAGTCCAACAGGTTTAACAGTTGGGGTGTCATAAACCCACTTTCAGATGAGGTAACATCATCATGTGCTGCTCTTGTTCTACGCCCATAATGGTTATCAAGAGCAGTCAAAATAGTCTGGGTATTAAGCCGTACCTCAGATATGATATTAACAGAGATGGGCGTGGTATCCACAATTGGATCATCACTATAATCCGTTAATTTTACGTCTTGATAACTCATTGTACTTCCTCGCTTTCATAAACTTTACCAGTGTGGGTCAGTGTAATATCGCTGCTGGTCAGTGCTAAGTCCAGGTTAGTATCGACACTCTTTGCCTGAACGTATAAAGTAAACTTGTGTTCACCTTTATTTAATCGGTAGGCACCATTGAACATTTGCAGCGTATATTCCCCACCTTCAATATAGGTGATTTCTTTTGTACTTACGGTATTCCCATCTATTTTAAGATAAACATAGATTTTCTGCGCTGGATTTCTAGACCCATAGAAATTAGTCCAGAATGAAGTTTGTACAAGGATTGCAACGTCTTCACTTTCCTCAATGGTTACCGACTTGGTATCCTGGCGTGTAACTGTTTTACCCAGTTGTACATTAGCGCTAAAGGAATCAAAGGCACTCTCGATAAAGGGCGGTATATACTCTGTTTTTTCAGTGGATATCTCTGGTTTCTCATATAGTGCTGCCATTAAAGCTCGCATACTTGCTACTTTAACAGTGTTTCCATCTGAGGTTTGAATTGTATAGCCTACCGCCTTATACGCGTCAGTAGAATCTGTAGATATTTTAATCGTGGAACCATATAGAAAACTAAACTTGGTACCATGGGTCCCATTGATATACGTTTTACTGATCGAATTTTGGTTAACAGTTACGTTTACCCAGCGTTCTTCGACTACTGCTGTAACGAGGATATCTCGAGATACAACGATATAGCATGGATACTCATAGTTTTCTCCATTAACAGTAAAACTTTTTACTAGGTGTTCCGGACCAACATTAAGAGTTATGTGGATCAAAGTTCCTTCCTGCAGCATCAAGGGAGAAGCAGAAGATCCATTGATCATAATGAGACCTGCTTCAGGCTGTACTATTTCGACTTTATATGTATTAGGGTTTTCTAATACTTTCATCATAAAAGGCTTTTTGATATGAAACGGATTTGTATCAATATTCGTTGCAGAAGTATCAGTACCGGCATAGTCCATCGTGTCTTTCAGGTATGCCCAGCTATTATCCCAGTCATTATCGCCGCCATCACCAACACTTCGACCATATGGCATTTTGTATGGGTTCCAGTCATTGTAATATTCAGCGTGGAATCCATTGAAGAACGTGTGGTTGTGTTTTGGTAAATTACTGATTAGCGCGCCTGTGTTACCACCCGAAGAATGAAGGGGATACTTTGTACTTCCAGGGTATCCCATTACTACGAATTTACCCCGAGTATCCGGAGTAGTGGCTTCGCCGTTACACCAGTGCCAGCCCGACGGAATGTTCGATGTAAGCTCGTTCCAGATAACAATGAGTCCAGCAGGCAGACGCCGTTTCGCTTTGTCTATCAGGTCATCTATACGTTTATCTAAGCCATTTATTTCTGCTACAAGTTCTGGGGTTATAAATCCAGACTCAACGATGTTTACAGCAGCGTGAGCCTCGTAAGAGCGCAGGGATTTATGGTATGCCAGGTCATCATCTATTTTTTTTAGATATTCAGATATTTCAGTGGCGTGTATTTCTTGAATAGGTGTCACCGCGGAATAAAGAGGGTCATCAAGCCAGCGTATGATACCATAAATAACTCTTGCCATAAGACTTTCCTCCTTAGTATCCATGGACTACATATTCAATGATATCACCAGGTGTATAAGTACCCAAATTGATAACCATTTTTGTAGCATCGAAATTGATTAAAACAGGGTCAGAACTTTCAGGATTCCGGTTACGCAGAGATATGTATACTGGATTATTATTCATAGATTGTGTATAAATAATAGTTGGCATGTTTTCAACAGATGCTTCATAAGTTCCCCACGTTTCAATTGTACCATCATTTTCATAGTACCAGCCCAGGTTATCCGGGTTACTCTTGGCATCAGCGACGGCCATTCCATCCTCATTGAGATTTTCTGTTGTAATATTAGCAACAGAGATTGCCTCGTTAAGCTCTGTGGTCCGTGCAATAGTTGCTATTGCTTCAGGGTGATAGGCTCTGATAGCTATGCCAACATTAGTAGAATCAGCGAGTTCACCATTACCTGTCGTTCCAACACTAATATTATAGGATATAATGATATCTCCATTAGTATCAGGGTTAGCTACCGTTGAGTGACCGCCTTTTCCGTTCCAAAACCAACCGGTAGTACCAGAAGGATACTTTGCACCGGAATAGCTATAACGACCCCAGTTACCATTATTATTTTGCATGCGTCCCAATCCATGGAAATGATGCTCATAGATTTCTTCGTTCGACAGAGCTGATCCTGCTAATTCATTGCCTGCTAAGCAAGCACGCAGTTTAGGTAGTCTAAATGTAGTACTGCCGTCTCCTTCGCTAAAGAGGGCACAGGAACCATAAGTATTTAAAATAGATGTGTAATCGCTGTCAGAGGTTAACAGTGCGTTACTTTGTGCCCATTTGTATAATTCCTTGTAAAGTGTACGAGATACCAGGGCACCATTGAGTTCCAGTAATCCAGCAGGAACATTGGTACCAAGTAGTAAATGTAAGGTTCCAATACCATCTGCAGCATACTGCACAATACCTTTTTTACGAAGTATTGTTTTTAAAACTCTGTATGGTGGTTGGATAGTAACATTAGTCGAACTTCCAGAAGTAGAACTGGTGGTCTCAGGGTAACACAGTGGATACCCTTTATCCCAGTTACTCCCATCGTTTTCCGAGCCCAACGTCCATTTGGAGTCATAACCCGCGTTTGAAGTTGAATTAACAGGGTCTTTGATTTCAGATTCCGTTTCTGCCCAGTAGTAGTTTTTAAAAGAGTGGGTATGCCGGGGTACTGGCAGGTTACCAATATTAACGGATTCTTTACCTGCTACTGTACCACATTCAGCGTCGTTTGACGCACCCATAACATATTTAGAACGGAAATCATCAGAGGAATTACTGCCATCACAGAGAACATAATCATCTGGGATGAGATCTTCAGATTTTCCCCAATAGATAATGCTGCTTTGTGGAAGCCTTGACTTTTCAACTTCATTTTTTAATATATCTATTTTTGCTTGATATGAAATAAGTTTTTTATAGAGTTCTGGGCTCATAAAGCCAGGGTATGTGGTATCCCCGTCAATATGGGCATCACTGCCTCTTGATTGGATATGAGCACGCAGTTTATTTGCTACAGATTCGATGCCCTGGCGTAGTGTTACAATGGTTTCTCTGGGTACAGGTGTACCATTGATAACTGGTGCGATTTTTTCTTCAGCCATGATAAATCATACCAATCCTTTCTTAATAGTAGAGTGCATAGCCTGCACCGGAATCATCAGTAAACTGGGTAGCATCGCCCATCTCGAATTTCAGGCGGCTCCAGGTGAGACGTGTAGTTTCAAGGGTTTTAGTGACATACATGAATACACTTGCAGATACTGCGTTAGACGGGGCTACAACAGATAGCGAGTAGTATTTAGGGGTAGCAATGTGTGTCATGTTTATTTTAGAGGTCGAGATCTCAGTGCCTTCCTGGGTATACCAGGTAACACCAATTCCAGCTTCACCAGCAGAGTTCTGGTCAGAGTACATCACTGCACGCATTGTGTAAACATTGCTGGCTTTGACATTCATTTGGTTCGAGATGATCTGGTAGTCATTGTTTGCATTGCCTACCCATAGAAATGCATTACCAGCATAGGCGTCGTTGTGAATAACTGAAAAATAGTTTTCAGGGTAATTATTCCAACCAATAAACGCTAAGCGGCCAGTGGGGTTGAGGATCAGGTTTACACCTACTTTATCTAAGGTGTCCTGGATCGAATCGCCAGCATCAGATGCACCAAGGTCATTTGATTTTTTAAAGCTGAATGCCTTTTTAGCAAGAGAAATAATATAAAGCTCGGTATCATTGACCCACTCGGTATCATAGCGTACTTCAGTAACAGGACCATTGAAGAAATCGGTAGCACCGAAATCAGTGCCTAAAATAAAGTCACCTTGTTTAATCAGAGTACTGTCGATCAGCAGCTCAGATTTGTATATTGTAGGACCTGCACAAACAGCAAATTCTACAATGGATTTACCTGCAGTTTCTTCTGATGGACGAATACGTACAGCAGAGAGTAAATAATTATCTTGGTACTCGTCGGGGATAGTGAATTCAGGGCCATATTCAACTTCTCCGCCATCGGTATGGCTTATATAAAGGCAGAGGGTTAAGGTGTATCCGTCTTTAGCTCGGTGTACGCCACCAATTTTGATATCAGGCATTGAGACAAAGAGCGGCCCGATAGGACCAGCGTGAGTAGCCAATGTATATGGTTTAAATGTACACCAGCACATAGCAGTGATATCACCGTTATCAGGGTTAGAGATATTGTTATACCTTACAGTACATTGCTGACGTTGTACAGCAGTGTATGGCGACAAGATACCACCGGTTTGCACCATTACGTTTTTAAGTGTAAAGGACGCACGGCTATCAGAGTTTTTAAACTTAATACGGATGTGGATCTGGAATTTCGTTGCACCCTGTGGAATATCAATGTTTTCCAGACCTACGACACCGTTATATTCGCCGCGAATAAGGGATACATCCTGGGTTTTGACAACGGCGCCGCTGTCATTGAGCATATCAAAAGTATAAATAAGCTCAGTACCTGTGGACATCATATTATAGGTGGTAATAAATGTAAAACCACCTGAGATTTTATTTAGTGATTCAGCGCCAGCATCCGTAATTGGAATAATAGCCGTAGAAAGTACTACATCACCAGGTATGATATCGTCTGCTTTGTTTAGATTGGATACCTGGGTATAATCGTCAGACGTGGAGATAATAGATACGCCAGTGCCTTCCGGGATCGTAATAGACCAGCCGGTTTGTGTTTTCATAGACGAGTCGGTACTACCATAGCTCATCATGTTAGTTACTGCACGTTGCGGCCAGGCAGCACCGATAAACGTGTTATCCGGGAGAAATACATCTTCAGGCTGTGTAGTTAAAATTGGTGCTACAGCGTTGATAACATCGATACCTTTGCCTTCACAGTGTGATAGGAATTTCGTATTATTTGTTGTATAGAGTGAGCTCGAACGGGCAAGGTAAGTCAGCGCAGATTCAAGGGCAGCATCTGCATTTATAGAAGATATAAGTGTACGGTTAAAGTTCTCTGTCGTCGCGCCTTCACCGGCGATGACTTTAGTTGCGTCATAATCAACCTCAGATATTACCTGAGGGCTTTTTTTGAAATCCTCAAAAGCCATTTATTTTCCTCCTATTATAAGGGAATTTTCTCTACTACATATTATACCGAAATCAGGCATAAAGAAAACCCCCAGAACAAAAAGTCCTAGGGGTTTCCAAGCCTTGAAAATTACTTAGAGGGGTTCTTAGTATTTTCAGGCGATGATAGGGGAGCTTTGCGTTTCCGCGTTACTCGCTTTGTGAGACTCGCTGAAGTATCTGCGGCCATTGGGACTGACCTTGTGGTGGCTGTGTCAGTAGCGGAAGGAGCCGGAACCGCTACGGATAAGCTAGCAGGAGCTACTTCGTTTTCAGGAGTTTCGGTTTCTGTTTTTGTCAAAGTTTCCACCGTAGTGGGTACTGGATCAACTGGCAGAGGAGGTAGTTTTAGTACCGATTGCAGCGAGAATTTCCTGAGTAGACAGGCGACCTTTGAGGTCAGAGATCTCGTTACCTTGTTTAGTGATAATACGAGCTTGTTCACGCAGCTCTAACTGACAGAATCTATCGTTCAGGAGCTGAGTTTGAGCATCGATCTTAGCACTGAGAATGTTGGTTTGGCTCTGCAATTGACTTGACAAAGCATTGGTTTGGTTGATGATTTGCAGTTGATTTTCGTAATTGGAAGTAGTGATCGAATTACGAATGTCGCAGCAACAGGACTGCATTTGGGCTGTGAGGCTTGCATTACCAGCTTGGATAGCGTTGACAACTTGCTGAGAAGTCATACCTACTTCGCCAGCGACTTTATCTAAGCCACCTTTGATAGTGCAGAGAGCATCATTGATGCGGTTGGAGTCACAGTTCAAAGCGATAGACATTTTATCAATTGCTTCTTTGTTACCATTGATAGCTTGAAGCATCAATTGGTCTGTTACCCCAGCAGCGTGGGCCTTAGCAATAGCTGTTTCTACAGCACCAGTAATAGCGGCATCGTTAACAACTGCACCAGCGCCACCACGACCTAAGCCGCCGAATCCACCAGCACCGAATCCACCGAAGCCGAACAGAATCAACAGGAATATCCACAGCATACCGCCGTTTGCACCCCATCCATCACTGTTACGGTCACCTTTTACAGCGTTCTGTAGAAAGTTAGCTAAATCTAAAGAGTTACCATCGGGCATAGTAAAAATCCCCTCCTTACATATAGTCTTAGTTTAGGTTTCCCTAACCTGTAATAACTATAACATAAAGAGGGGATTAAAGTTCGCCAGGTATTATTCAATAACTTATCAAGAAGTTATCAAATGATTATCGAGGCTATTTTGCCGGATGGCGGAGTGCAGCCATAGCTTTGTTAGCGTACTTGGCTATTCTTTTCAGGATAGCTTTCTTACGTCTATCAAAGGTAGACACTGACATACCCAGTTCTTCTGCGATATATTCACGAGTGTACCGTTCTGTATAGTGTCTGTATTTAAGATCCAAGATTCTTAATTCAGGTGCATCTAGTCCGATGAAGTCGCATAGATCTTCGTATTCCGGCTTTGGAAGTTCACGAAGCATCATCTCCACCGCCTTCAGGTCTTGCTTAGTCAGTCCCATAGCCATTACTCTCCTTTAGCTTCGTCTTTTTCTTCTTCTTTTTCAAAAGCATCACGCAGTGGCACATATAAAACTTTGTGCATGCAGTGTACTTTATGAGCAACCCTTTCCAGGTCAGCTTCTACTTTGCAGAGTCTTTCAGCGAGTTCACCGTCTTCTTCACCAGAATCGGCGGAATGTTCACGTTTACCCAGTGCTTCAGTAACTACCCGTTCATGTTCTTCCATATCGATGAAACAATATTCATTACCCTTGATAAACATGTGTAACTTATTAGTTTCTGTACAGTAATAACCTTGAGGGGTAGCAAAGCTGGAAGTTTTGGCAGATGCAGGCACCTGCTCATCTTTGGCGATAGTAAAAATAGTAAGGGCTTGAGGGCCATTAAGCATTAATTTCATAATTCTAGTTCATCTCCTATAAATTAGTGGAGAATCACTAAGAACTAAAGAGTTTCTTAATTTACACGGGAAAATCTATGAAAGCAGGATGTTGCCCGGCTGGGCTAAGTTGTTTATCTGTCCTTATTCTTCCTATAAATTTCCTTTAGTATCTTAAGATTCCCAAAATTAGATTTTTATTCTACGGAAGCTAAGCTCCGGAATAACAAGTTTAGCATGACGGATTACTCCTTCAGGCAACGGGTTATAAGGTAATTCCATAATAATCTGATAAACACCAGTAGTATCAGTTGGTTCCTGTATTGTTACAAAGCTTGGCGTAACTGCGCTTTTAAAATCTGGTAGCAACGATGTAGACGAGGGATCATTGAACTGAGTATAGCCTACAAAGGTTTTTCCGTCAATGTCCAGATCTTCAATACCAATGTCCTTCAGATTTAGTTCAATGGTTACAGAAGTCTCAGTACCATTAACATTTTGCAGCTCGATATCTTTGACCTGCATTGTAAATCTATTTGCATCATAGAAATAACTGATTAGCGGATCTTCATGGGTTATCGTAGGGGCTGGTAGTGCAGCGTTATCACATGTTACAGTTACGGGATAGGTAACAGCAATGTTATCCGAGTACACTACATTGTCTTTCTTAATACTGTCTACTTCTGCAATGAGATTCTTTGCCAGTCGCTGATAATTGAGATAGACGTCATAGTCTTTCATTTTAGGCCATTTGATTGGCTTGATCCCAGCATCGTAGACCTTGTAAGTCATAGCCTCAGTAGTAACTACCTGGTATTCACCAGTAAGCTTAATTCCTGTAAGAGCAATATTAAGGGTGCCAGGACATAATACTTCAGCAGGGATAGTTACCAGGCTATCCAGTTTTAATACTGGCACTGTACGACTTGTATTGCTTTCCTTATGGGTAAAGATAGCAGAGATCTCACTGTTAAGCCAGTATTCGTCAAGGGTTTTTATACGGATGTACATGGATTGGATCTGATATGCTACAAAATGTGTAAACCCAGTAGGTACAAGTACATTTCGTTGTACTACAAATTCAGCTACACGTTCAGCATTGATAACTACATTCGTATTATCGATTTTTTCTTGCTGTTCTTCCGCATACGCTTTTTCTTCTCTTTTTCTTTGCCATTCAATGGCGCTATCTTCTATTGCTCCGGTATCCGGAGTTTCCCATTGTGGCAAATATATCCTTGGATCAAGGAAAACCTCGACTCCCTGGACACAAGCACATTCATTGTCATACATTGTCATACAGCGTTACCTCGTTTATAGATTAGGGACGTCGGGCTTTTTGCGCTAAAGTTTCAAGAAGCGCGTCTCCCGCAGTCTTTACTTCTGCCAGATTATCTGTAGTCTCTTTGTCACCTTCACGAGCTGCACCTTTTTCCTCAGGATCAAGGATATTCAGTAAAGCTTGGAGCTCATGGACATGCACTTTTTCTTCATGGGCAATATCTCTCAGTACTTTCTGGGCACGGGGGTCTACTGCAGCATCTGCATGGGCCTCATATAAGAAAATTGCTTCCTGTTCACCAGCGATATCAAGCCGGATTGCTCGAATAAGCTCGTCAGGAGACATTTGTTTGTTAACATTTCCCTGAAAGGGATTAGCAAAATTAGGCATTTTATTTTTCTCCGATCTCTAAAGGTTTAAATGGGTTGATAGATATAGCGAGCATAGCACGCTGATCAACAGGTTTAGTACATGATTTCAGCTTCCAACCAATATACAGCCTGAATCTGAACCACTTACAGTACTTTTTACAGTAAAATAAGCTCCATGTAGCACAGGTAAGCAAATATATTCTGCGTTTAAATTTAGATTTAATGCTTTCCGGGTAAACTACACTGAACCACTGTTCGTTATTTAGCTCCTTGATATCAGTGTAGACAGTGTTATCTTTGCCATTAAATGTGCGTCCATTTATTTCATAGCTAAAACCATAATTGGAGTTGCGGTAAAGCCAGCATACTCTGCAAAAATAACGTTGGATACGTTCTTTCGTTGTAAAAATGGGGTCAACTATCTCAACATACCCGGGAATTATGTGATCAGGATCACTTTTATCTTCATAATGATAGATGTAGTGTTTATTAAAGTCATATTGAAATATTTTAGGTACACAGTCTTCATAAATCATCCAGGAAACATCAAGGCAATTATCGTAAGTTTGCCAAAACCGTAAGCATTTAGGTAAATTCCCGTATTCATCAGCAAACAATACGACAATTGGATTTGTAAGATAGGCTATGACCATTGCACATAATTCAAAAATTGCTTGTACTATCCAAATAATCATGCTTCACCCTGTTTTTTGTCTTTATTTTCAGTTTCATCAGGTTTGCTGGCAGCGTTTACCCGGTTAATAATGGTGGACATAGCTTTATCTACTACATTATTCAGAGGTTTACCTGGACCTCCAGGGGTAGTATTGTAAATACTGTTAGTAATCTTATTACCTGTGATCCAGATCATGCAGGTAACAAAAAGATAAATAATAGTAGAGGAGAATTCCCCATAGTGGCTCCAGGTTTCCTTTAAATACAGTAAATACAGCGTTACTCCGACAAAAGCAGTGATATCGATACCAATGATCCCAACAGGTACGACACGATTAATTGAATAAACACCGGCTTCCTTAAGCGTTTCTAATAGATTATCTATGATTTTCTTAAAAATAAAAATCCCCTCCTCGTTACCCTCTGGTATATATTATACCTAGTAAATTAAGAAGGGGATTCTAAGTTATAAATCGTTTTCGCTGATTCCGTAGGTATTAATAGTTGGACTCCAGGATAAAGTAAAGCCATAGTCACGCTCTTTATACCCATCGACCCAAATCGTAAAGGTATATGTTTTACCTGGTGTTACACCCATAGTTTTATTACTATTGTAATATATCCATGATTTATTAGAACTTGCATTACGGATACCGCATCCTCTGCCTACCCACCTCAAACCACGGCTTAATCTACTACGTTCATCAGATCCATAATGCCACGTAAAATTACATACGATACGCGTAATATGCGGGGGTATAGTTAAGGTCTCTGTCCAGGTACTGCTCCAAGTTCTTTTCCAAGTAACACTACCTGTTGCAATGATCGGCTCGTATATTGGAGTTATAATAGTATCCCCAGTTAGTGTAATGTTATAGGGGTTACCCGTTACGTTAGTTGTTGACAAAATGATCACCTCTATATCCTGATAAGCGCGAGTATCGCATAAGTTGGTCAAGGGTAGTTCCCAATAAAGCTTCCGTCGAAGGTTCCGGATCTTGTGGATCGGGGATATCTCTGGGGTCCTGCATATCTCGTAAATAATTTGGCTGCGAGAAGGTATATTCCAGACCATCTATTTCTTCAGCTATATCATTTAAATCTATAGATTCTCCTTGTGTAAAAAATACACTTTTGGGCGGGGGTGCTTCGTTTCCACATCTTATATCTATTTTTACTGAGTCTGGCATAGGAAGCGTTATAGTTGCCTGATATGAATATTCACTAAGTTTTTCTACTCTACACCCAGGCACGTTACCAAATAATATATCGGAAATAGGAATCACCTGCCCGTTGGGGCTTATAACCGATGAACTAGATAGTTCAGTAGTTGTCGGATCGGGAATAATGTTAAGTTCCTTACTAACTTCATAATAAAAATGTTTCCCAGGGCAAGAACGATATAAATACTCATAGAATTTATCTTCTAAGTTGATAGTCGGAAGACAGTTACTTACTATTTTTGGCGAAATTAGGTCTCCGATTATTCTATATAGATGTTTATTTATTTTTTGGATAAGTTCTATGAAATACAATTTTTTATTACTATCTAGGTACAAATTATATTTAAGATTTAATTTATTCATATAAGCTAGTACTATAGTGTTTATAAGAGATTTCGCTGTTGTAAGCTGATGATCTGCATATGTAAGTGCTAATAAAGGTAAATTCTTACGCGGCTTTATTCTGCAGTTTTCAAAAACAAACTCTTTAGTATGCACATTTACATTACTAAGGTACAAAGTTTCTCCTAATCGTTCTGGAGTATCACAGCTTTTTCCTTCAATTATTATCTTTGATAATATATCAGTTTTTAACTGCATAACAGTTAATGGCTTTTTTAAAACTTTATATTCGGAGTTCTCTCCGTCTTCCAACAGGTCACTGTTTACAGAGGTATATCCAGGTACAATTATGTAGCGCTGCGTGGAAACAAGAGAAGTTACAAGACCCTTATATTTCCAAGTATCACTTTTCACTTTAATCACATATATTTCACGGTACAGCTTTGTTACAACAAGGGTCATACCATTCAGTTCCGTACTTTTAAGCTTCGTCGTAATTGGATGCAACTCACCATTTCTATCTCGGTACATAAACATATCACTAGGTATATCTCCTTCGATACTAGTTTTAATATGTGAAGCGTTAAGCTGCATTGCTATTTCGTAGGTATGATCTGGTATAAACATATATTTACGAGATATATAGCTGGTAGATTCCCCTGATGTAAATGTATAAATTTTGCCTGTGGATTTTATTCTAGCATTTGTAGAGGTATCTAGTACTTGAACACTATTTTTAAGGAACCCTTTCGCTATCTTTAAGACATCTGAGTTACCTGCAAGTATCGCATGGCACATATTGAACATATTAGCCACCGGTACTTTAATGGGTAACGAGATAAGTTTTTGGTTACTGACCGGTTTCAAATTATTCAAGTAGTTGACTTGTTTACTCTCTAGTGTAGATGTATTGCATAGTCTGCATAAGTCAGGCAATATCGACCGAGCTACGAGGTCTGGCATAGTATCATAGGGTGGCTTTAGTATACCTGGTTCTAAATTAATACTAAAGACAGCTTCTGCGAACTCCTGTTTTTCAAAGCATATCAATACTTTTTCAATATCAGTAGGTATTTTAAAAATAGTAGCTTTTCTAGCGATGTCATTCGCTGTCAGTACATCTTTACTATCATATAATATTCTAGTGCATATAACATCAGTATCAGGCAGAAGCTGAAGTCCAGGCTTCCAGGATACACGTGCAGTAGAGTTAGCAGGTACAGTTGTATTACCAAGGTTTACTTTACCTGGACCGATAACAGTTATTTCAATGTTTTTCATAGTCATTCATATGGCCTCCTTTTATTTCTCAGTTATCTCAATTATATCATATTTTGCTGAAAAATCAAGGCTTATAAGAGAAATCCGGATTATAACACCAGTAGGAACAAGAAACCTAACGATGGTATAATCCGGATAGATAAAAGGGGCGAAAAGAAACAAATCTATTCAGAGGTTGGAGATACGCTACATTGATACTATACCATACTTTTATTAAATTGTCAATACTTATTTATTCTTTTTTAAAATAATTTAAAAAGTTTGCATTTCGCATAAAAAAGCGAGCCTGGTATATCGTTGCACTTCCACAGCTAGCCAGGGAAGCTTTGAAATCATAGTAGGACTTAATACTTTCATAGCTTATCTTACAGTTTTTGATTTCAATTGGGTAGCCGCTGATATCACTGGCAATAATGTCCGCAAGTCCTTCTACGGCCACCATGTCTTCCGTTGTCTTTTCCTTTAATAATTGGAATTGGTATTGATGTACCAGTTCATGAGCAAGAAAGAACATATAGCTACGGTCAGATAAACCCGAACAATCTATGACAATAACGTTTTCCTTAGAGGTCAGTGCCTGGCTGCGATAGGCTATGGATTCATAGTCTTTCACTTTTAAACTTTGCAGTCGTCTGCTATACGCTTTAGTAGAGGGTTCCAGGATAACCACTACATGCCGGTCCAGCTCTAAGTTATATCGTTCTTTAAAGTATTTTTCGATTTCTGCTATTTTACCAGGAGTGTCGTATCGGTCATTACCAACGACCTGATGGCTCCATACGATACTTGGTAAATACATAGCTATTAATAATATCAGCATCTGGATGACGCGTTTCATAGATCATACTCCTTACCTATATTAGTAATCAGTTACATTAGGCGTGATACTATTTATACTACTGGAGTAACTAAAAGTCGTATCTCCCCCATGCCATTCTCCATAAAGCAGTAAATTATAGGTTTTATTAGGGGTAACCCCAACATAATAAGTTAAAGGGGCGGAATCATCATTAAAATCATAAGCAAACCAATACTTATTATTGTCTATATTATGGAGTGACATATTGCCTATATATTCTGAGCTTTCTACGAAATATGCAGACAGTACTTTAAGCACAGTTACACCATTGGGTATCGTTAACGCAAAGGATTGATACTCTGGTTCCCGGGTTACAAGAATAGTTTCTACACTGGGCAGAGCTACTTGAAGTACAAACGTGTATTCTTGTACGGGGTCAGTATTTGTAGCAAATCGGTTGCTAATCGAGGTATATCCAGGCGCAGAAATTGTAACTCTATAGATTTCATTTTCAAGCAGTCCTTCCAAGAATACTTTACCGTTATTATCTGTTGTAAAGCTCCCTAGCTCTTGAATTTCAATTCTAGCATTTTTTATAGCGTTTCCACTTGAATTTATGACTTTTAGTGTTACTGATATTGTTTGTTTTCCACTGCTTAATAATAAGTTTCTATTTGGCATAGGTCCTCCTTATATTTATTTTCATAATTATATTATACTTGGAAAAGCAAAAAAAAAGAGAGGTAGTTAGCCTCTCCCTAAAAAAAAATATTAGTAATCTGTAACTTCAACTGCGTGTTGATTAATAGTAGGCGACCATTCGAGTTTAAAATTCAACTCAGTATAACCAGTATTAACGTCTAGATTGCCTATACTATAGTTAAGCCAATCTTTACTGTTGTTAGCATTGTACAACAAATATTCTTCACCTTCCCCATAATTATATTCAGTCCAATTAGAATACAATTTATAGGATTTATTAGGTGTCACACCTACATACGTAGTCAAACTTAAATATCCGGATTGATTAAATGAAGCTCTTAATACTGTTATTCCTGCAGGTACTGTAAATGTGCTGCCATGTGCTAACGTAGTTTCTCCAGTAGGAGTACTGACTTCTAATTCAGCTCCTATAGTAGTATTACCTGTTATAGTAAGTGACATTGGGTTGTCTGTTAAAGCCATAATAAGTTATGGCAGGTTTTTAAGTTTAATAGTTAGTAATATTTAGAGACTTTAGTAATCGATCTTATACTGGTAGTATATCTACAACAGAACTAGTTAATGCTCCTCCAATGGTAACAGCTACATATGATTTATCGGCAGTTGTTGTATCACTAGACATTGAGTTTTCATTAACCCATAAATATATAATACGTCCTCTGAATAACCATAATCGTTTATTCCTACCTTCAACGTATAGTCTTGGTTTATTTGTAAAAAGAGCTGTTTCTGTATCAGACCCAAGATACTTAGTAACTAATTCAGACTCTTCTGGTAATTTTCGACTAATGGTTAATCCTGTCCAACATTGATCAGTATTTCGTGTCATTAATCCAGATAAAACGTACAATGTACCGTCATCAGTCATACACATATCTACAACGTTATATCTTGGTGGTATAGCATACATTGTATCTGTAGTGAAGTTATCTAAATCTATCATAACAACTCCATGATTATCGCTACTAGCTACGTCTCTATTCCCGCCAGCGCATCCAACATATATTTTATTATCATGAATACACATTTTACATCCGCCTAGACAGCCAAGTTCAACTGAACTCATATATACTAGATTACCAGAACGGGGGTTGATTCTGTAGCGTGAGACATATGATACACCATAAGTCCAAGTATTTACATTTTGAGTGTGTAGAACATACAGATACGAATCAACAACTTTCATATCCATACACATATAACTATAAGCAGTATTAAAACCGGACGGTACTTCTATCTGGTATACTTGCATAAAATTAGAATTTGTATCAATAACAGCAATTTTACCAGTCGCTGCATCAGGGAGATAGAACCATCTGTCTAAGTATGCTGAATATGGAGCAGCTTTTAACACTGCACTATATGCTGTATCAGTGGTCAATTTACTATATGAAGAGGTATCATACCAGTTATTCAAAGAACTACCACTCGACATTTCAGGTATAGATACTAGTAACGTAGTGTCGTCACCTACATGTTTATGACAAGTAACTTCTGTAGCATCACCATCATCAACATTAATATTAGGCGCATCAATATCACCTACTAGATTATTAGTAAAACTAATATCACTAGAACTATTGCTACCTTTGACTCCACTAATAGCACCTAATCGAGCTCTACTTTTCGAAGTATATGATACATAATATAACAATACTTCAGGATCACCTATTATTTCTTGCTCTAAATTAGTACTTATCGTCACATTTTCAGTGACTATTAAACTCATTGGATTGTCTGTTAAAGCCATATTTTCCTCCGTTTATACAGAGGGCTATTACATTAGTAATCAGTTACGCTAGGTGTTTGTTGATTTATTGATGAAGAGTAAGATACATACCAATAAATATAAGATACGGAAGGGTCTTCAAGCGGTCCTACATACAATAATTTATATGATTTATTTGGAGTAACTCCTACATACGTAATAACTCCACCACTCCAAAGCACATTATTATCATGGTATAACTGCATATAGGGATTTCCTTGTCCCCTTCCAGCGTATGCTTTTACAACGTTTACTCCCGCTGGAATTGTTATCGTTGTAGAATCTGCATCACCAGCATATAAAAATGTTTCACTGCTAGGTAACTGAGCTTCCAATTCTGCACTAACTGTAATATCCTCTGTGATCGTTAATGACATAGGGTTATCAGTTAGTGCGTGTAATTGTAATAGTAATCTTGGAGGATGGCTGACAGACAATTCTTTACCTGCCAACCTCCTTCCAAGATATTTTCGATATGGACTTTTGTCCTGCAGGGGGGGTAACTAATGTTAATTTATTTATATTTACCATAAATTATGGCAGGTTTAAGCTTAGTAATCAGTGACACTTGGAGTTTTATTATTTATAGCTTGTGAATAAAGTATTCTGATATAGCCATCACCATCATCTGACGAAGTAGCTCTTAAAGAGTATGTTTTTCCAGCCGTAACTCCTACATACGTTGTATCACCAGATGATCCGGTTCCATACGCATTACACCAGATTTTATTAGTAGATGTATTACGTAACATAAAACTAGCTTCTCCCTCATCCCAGTTAGATGAGAAACTTCCATCTGCACATACTACTTTTACTCCGGCAGGGATAGTAACGTTTACCGTTTTATCTAAGTAGGCTCCAGTTATATAGAATAATTGAGTTTCAGTAGTTGGCACACTCGCTTCTAATGTTACTCCGATTGTTGTATCACTAGTAATTACTAAACTCATAGGGTTTTCTACAGCCATCTTTTCCTCCATTTATACAGAGGAATATTACATTAATTAAAAGTAACTGATACGGTTTTCCCTCTATTTTGGTACAAATATGTCCATGCAGGGAAACTCCAACTATTATCAAAGTAACACGAATACCAAGTAGCTTGACTAGATTTTTTATTATAAGTACACATATAAGCTACTCCATTTAAGATAACTTCAACCTGTTTAATTGCAGATTGAGTATCACCTGTAAGAGCCAGCCAAATCTCATAGGCTTCTAAGCCACCGTCTGAAAAATAGCGTTGTTCTACACAAAAGCCTTGTATATTATAGCCCTTAAATGTTGTAGGCGAAATACTTCCATTTGTGATTGGATTTCCTTCGCCTGATGTCCCAAATCCGTATTCTTCGATAATATACCAACCATCTTCCTGTTCGACATAACTATTACCAACAGTTAGATTATAGGTTGCAGTATCAGCTTCTAACGCCGCACTAACTGTAATATCCTCTGTGATCGTTAACGACATAGGGTTATCAGTTAGTGCATGTAACTGTAACAAAAGGGGAAGACGGCAAATAGAGAAACTCTTTACCTGCTGCCCCCCCCTACAAGATTTTTGTATTTATTTTTCGACACTTTCTTCAAGCTCCTTTCTTCGTTCTTTTTTCAAGTCTTTCAAGTTCTGTTTCTATCTGGTTTTTCACAGATTTTTCAGCACCGTTTTTATACGTGTAGTAGAGAAGGTGTTGATATCAACATTTTTAAACTTTGGTCCCTCATCCATAAGAAAATAGTATTTTCCTAGAACTGCCAGTTCCTTCAGTTCTTTCAGATCTTCCTCTGAGATTTTTGTGGTTTCTGTAGTTTCTGTAGTTTGCGTAGTTGAATCCATAGTTTCTCGTGGTATTGTAGCTTTTCGCATCCAGAAGTCACGTTCTTTTCTTAGTTTATGCAGCTCTTTTTCCAGATATTTATTTACTACATACTTAACGTCTTCACATGTCATACCACCGCAAGCATGGATTATCGCTTCTTTTAATTCTTCAATTGCAGGTGACATAGAGAACATTCCCCTAACTAAATGTAAAGTACTTTCTAGGCTTGATAATAGTAGTTGTAAACGGGAGTTTATCCTTGTACATTTCCAGTTGTTCTTTAATTACCATAGAGGTAGTGAAACATACCATTTTCTCTCCGTCCAGCTCTATTTGCATTTGAGCATAGTCATCAGTGTTATGCTTGCTTGGCTCGATTTTATAGTGGAGTACATTTATTTCTTTATTAAGGATTTTGTTGATAGATATTTTATCGCCAACAAAGTGTACTGTAGATGCAAATTCACTAAATTTATGCATTTTGTAACTTATCGATCCTTTCTTTAAAGTCATTCAACTTTAGTGATTTTTGTAAGTTATATGTATTCGCCCATTTGAGCCAACCATAAATACTTCCAATTTTAGAGGCTGCACTTAGTTTACTTATCTTATTAGTATCAAGATCACGGTCTAATTTCTTTAGGTTACGTTTCATACGTCGAACAGTTGTTTTGCGTACTAATATGTATCCCTGCGGAAAATGTCTATAACCTAGAAAATCGATACCTTGGGAAGTGGGGAGAAGATTACATTTACTTAATTTGAGCTTCAGATTATTGACTACAAAATCTTCGATTTTCTTAGCCATCAATTTAAGTTCATCTTTGTTATTAGAGAACAACAGAAAATCATCACAGTATCTAATATAACACTTGATGTGATTATCCTGTTTAATGAAGTTATCCAGCGGGTACATATATAAGTTGCCAAACCACTGACTCAAATAGTTACCTATAGGTACATTGGTCGGTGTATCCACGCTGTCAATAATTTCATCTAATAACGCTAATGTTTTCTTACATTTTATTTTCCTGCGTATCAATGCTTTCAATTCTTTATGTGGTATCGACGGATAAAACTTGCTGATATCACATTTTAAGCAGAATTTATTTTTACGCACAAACTCCATACATCTAGTACTTCCGCTGTGTTGACCTTTTCCTTTTCTACAGGCATAGGTATCATTTATAAGATAGCTGTCCCATATTGGTTCCAGTACATTCATAATTGCATGGTGTACTATTCGGTCAGGATAAAACGGGAGTATATAGATTTCTCTTTTCTTTGGTTCATAGATAGTTTTGATTCGGTATTTAGCAGTATGATATGTACCATTTATAAGAGAATCTCTTAGTTCAACGAGGAGCTTTTCTTTCTGTTTTTCAACAGCTTGAACCTTGTGCTGCCATGATTTATGGCGTTTAGCTTTAGTATACGCAAGCTCGATGTTTTCTTTTGATGTAATTTTCTCCCAAAGATTACCTTTACGCTTCATAATAAAATTTTGGATAACTGACGTTCGGTTAGGTCCTACTAGCCCGTGATCCACCCCTTTGTGTATTTTACTAGACTAATTATTAGTCCAATAAGGTCGATATACCCAGCCGAGGGTTAGCCGCGCCAGCTAATTTAATATCCCTCGTATCCGACGTGCCGCGTGCCGAGCAATTGTTGTTCCCATAAGCTGAGAAATTGTTGCAATTGGCAGCCTGCGAACTGCAATTCGAGCTATTGTTCCAGTTGGCCCCCAAGAGGACCTGCTGCAAGAGCCCATTACAGGTGATGGTATATCTACCTTCTATAATGAAAATTCATTATATATAAATTTGTGGTCGTCTCCGCTGCTTCGCAGCAGATCCGCCCCTCGTTTTCCCGCTTCGCGGGCGTTTTAAGTTTTCTTCGGCCATCCGGCCCTAGTTTTTTCGTTTAAAGGATGCTCGTTTTCATGATTACAAGTTAACTACCCGCGGCTCCGACGCGCCGCGAACCGAGCAATGGGCGGACCCAAAAGCCGAGAAATCGGAGCAATTGGCAGCCCGCGAACCGCAATACGAGCCATAGTACCAGAAGGCCCCCAAGAGGACCCGCCGCAAGAGCCCAGAACAGGATCCTCGATTGGTATCATCATAGGTAGCATTGTAAACAGATTTAGCTTGCCATGAGTAACCCTTTAAATAATAGTTATTAGTATCCCAGCTTGAGTTTGGATAGTTTTCATAGGTATCTTCTCCCCATTGCCACAACACTCCAGTACAATCCTCTATCCCGTCGTTACTTAAAATGCGCTGACCGTTACTAGCTACATGACCTCCAGTAGTGTTAGGATCAGCAGCACCTTGGATAGATACTTGTTCAGGAGTACCTTTCATAACTACTATAAAAGCACTACGGGGTAGTAAATGTTTGGTAACTTTTCCGAAGTATTCAACAAATTTTTCACCATTGAATTTCATTGGAGAGGAACTTCCGTCACAGATAACACCATTGTACTTACTAACTAATTTTTCATTAGTAGAGTCCCAGCTTGGAAGATAGATATCCACCCATTGTCCATACTCTTTAGAATATACCATACCTTCAGGATCACTTTTAGGGAGGTGTAAAAGATCCCAAACACTTGCAGGCAGGATATCTCCAGCAGCATAACCGCTAAGACTATGTCCGTTAATGGTACCCGCGTCTGCACATAGACAATGGAATCCTCCGATCTTTCTACTGGTATGTTCAGTATAACCCGCGGGAGCGGTAGAGTCAAGAGAAAGCACCAGTGTAGGATCGAGATTGTTAATATTACTTGTAGGTTGACAAGCATATATATAAACATCTTTTCCTGCTCTATTAGCAGCAGTCCCTATGGTAGATAAGTCTAACGTTGTATCTTGGGAAACTACATAACCATTGCCACCAACATTTATTTCTGTTGCGGCCGGGATAACAATGGTTGTTTTATGAGGTTCAAATAGATCTTCCCGGGCATACCATCGAGGCGTATATCCAATGATAGCTCGTAGATTGCGTAGTTCACCAGGAGATATAGCAGATGACATAAGTAGTCGTCGAGTAATACTCATGAAAAACAAGCTCCTTTACTATTTACTCGCACGAAATACCTTAAATTTCAAGATATTTGTGCTACTTATTATTTTACCTCAATAATTAAAATTTGTAAAGTATTTAGATTCTAAAAGATGGGCTAGTTTTTCAGATTTGGTATACTTATGCATATTGGTATCATCCCCAATATTTACATTCATGCCTAATTCCTTAGCTCTACGACGAATGTTTCGTACAAGTTGTGGTTTTTTGTCTGCCGGGGCATGGCGAAACATTTTAATCGCTGCCATCACGTGGTTTTTATCGTTCAAGGGATAGGACCGGGTTTCTGGAATGCCAAATACTCCAGTTGGTAATTTGTCTCTTGCTTCCGTGTCAAGTTTAGCCATAATTTTACATTCCTTTCTTTGTTTAATGTCTTATAGATTTTTTTTAATGTCTTACAGGGTTTTCTAAGTCTGCCCATAAAAGGCCCAGAACTACGCCGACAGCAAGTGCAGCTAACGTAGCTTTCTTGGGGTTGGACATGATAAATAAATCTACTTTAGCAACTAATGCCTTGGCTCCTTCTTTAACTGCAGTAATTACTTTAGTAGCTATTTCTTTGATTTTTTCCATTATTGATATTCCTCCTAGCATATAAGTTATAATATATTAGTCATTCCCCTCCCCTAAAACAGAGGAGGGGAATCTAATAGGTCCATTTATTACCGACAGGTCAATTTATTACCGAGCCATTCTTGGTCCAGTTTTTCAGGGTATAACCACTATCAGGTGTACACGTGAAGGTAACAGTGCTGCCATAATTGACATTTAATTCACCCCAATAATTTTTCCCTTCATAGGTAGCATAGATATTACCATGTTCAGGTTTAGTAATAATAACTTTTAATACTTTAATAGTAGCAGCATTGTGAGTTACGGTAGTTGCAGCGGTTACTGTACCAGTCTTAGTTGCGCCACCATTATAGCCTGTATTACCAGTATAGGTAATTGTATAGGTAGTTCCATATGGACAGCTCAGGTTATTTTGGGCAGCACTTGTTGCAGTACTTGTGTAGCTGGGCAGTGTTCCACCATAAGTAGAGTTGACAGCGAGTTTAAGAACATATGTTTGGTTAGTCGTAGCAGGCACAGTCAAGTTATAGTACCTTAATGTGGATGTTGCAGATTTAGCAGGAACGCTGACATCCGCAGTTACTGTTCCACTTACTGCAGCAGATGCAGTATATGTGTAAGCTGCAGTTGCAGCATTTGCAGTATATACAATGCTGTATGCAGTCCCATAATCAACTGTATAATTTGTAGCAGAAGATGTGGCTGTTTTAGCAACGCCACCAATAGTAGCTACGTACGTTTGGTTGGTCGTTGCACCAATAGATAAGGTGAAAGTCTTAATAGTAGCCGCGGTAGCAGTGATAGTCAGGTTACCCGTGATAGTACCACTGGAAACAGAGGGAGTACCTGCGTTATACCCAGTAGCCGGGGTTACCGTGACTGTATAGGTCGTACCATAGTTTGCCGTGAATGTCGAGGTATGTTCTACTCCGTCGTTTGTTGTTACTTTAATGGTTTGATTAGCTGTTTGTGTAATAGTTACAGTATATGTAGCTAATTTACCATATGCATCCGCTTTTAAATAATATATGCTTTCTGGATCTTTAGTTGGGGACGATGTTATCCCTGTCCATCCAAGCGGCACATATTCGCCTAAGGTTCCTGTTACTGGATTTGTAAGTATATCTCCTTTATATTCAAAGACAAACTTGTCAAAAACGTAGCCTGTCGATGGAGCAAAAGATACTGTAAATTCTTTATCTGATGCACCATATAGCGAGGCAAACCCGGATATAGTAGTTGATCCATTATGGGGAGATATATCAGGTCTAAGTTTCCATGCAGCTACAGAAAAGTTTAAATTGATATCATTAGTTAGCGTTATAGTTTCAGCATATGTAGTTTCTGTAGCTTGATGGAAGTATAATTTATTACCATCATTTATTTGACGTTGGCAATATATAAGATTTTTAGCAGTCCCGTTTAAATTATAAACAACATTTATATCAGTTCCCAACGGGAATTGTAATGTAGTAGATGCGGTATACTGAGTTCCGTTTATACTTACCCAGTAATTTGTACCAGTTGTATCATTGGTATAATTTAGATTTAACGTACACGTATCATTTTTCACACAAGTTAGAGCATCAGAAAAATATTGTCTACCATCTGCCAATATTACTCGCAGTTGAAATACTTTATCCCCTGCAGCAGCATCAGGCCCCCAATCCAGTTTAATGGTAACATCAGTAGTATCAGAGGTAAAACTACTGACTACCAGTTCAGGATTCATAGATACTATAGATTTAATAGTTTGTTTGGGGGCATAGCTCATTTGTACTTCTATTTGATCTGTGGGGCCTGCCTCAGCGGTTATTATTTGGAAAGTAGGAGGTTGACTTAGTTTAGGTACTTGTTTATACATAAGTTATAATCTCCTTTGTTACGAAATAACAAGCGGAGTAGTGGGGAACATAAATACATAGACACTATTGTCAGTATTTGTTACAAGCAAGATATTAACGAAGTTCCAGGCTCCCATATCAAGGTCGGGGTCATTTCCATTTGGTTTAGATACAATAACCGATGAGAAGGCTGAGTTTGCCGTATTCCAGGTAATTGTAGGCACTGCAGTACCTGTATACAATGCTAAGGTAACTACTCGAGATACTGCCTGGTTTAACTCTGTATTCTTAGGGAGATAAAGATTTGCCAGGTTGATCGTAGCTGACGATGCATTATTTGTCATAAAGTTTATAATATGCAGATCATGCTGGAAATCTAAGTTTACAGTACCCCCAGTAGTAGGATCAAACATACTTACAGGTTGGGAAAGACTGGAATCTATAGTCAGAGGTGAAGTTCCAGGGGTCATAGATCGAATACCTTTCATTACCTCGATAAATCCTATAAACGCATTGTTTTTAGTGAATGTATTTTCAGAGTTTTTAAGGGCAGCATCACCCATTTGTTGAGTTACAGTATCAACTTGGGTTTGCAGGGTATTGATATCTATATTATCAACATTTGTCCAGCCACCTCTAGCTTTTACACACCAGAGAATATAGCCAGTTTTAGGTCGTACTTCAGAACCAGTATGGTCAGCACCTACAACTCGAGAGGCATCAAATTTAAGTATAGCATCTGAGGTACCACCCGAACCAAAGTACGTCGTTGCAGTAGCATCTCCTGCAACGAAAGCGCCTTTAGTATAGCCTGAATTAGCAAAATCTATGATAAATTCTCCTGTAATATTTCTTTGGGTATCCGTTGCATAACTTCCTACTAGGCTAGTATCAGATGTACCGCTAGTATAGGAGTTCCATAGTGGCATACGGAAAGTAGTAGAGCCATCACCAGTGGAATACTGAGGTACCCATTTCCCTTCATTTGCAGTCTTAGTAGCCTGCCATACTTCTTCAGTAACCAGGCGTTCTGCAGCGTGTTCATTGACCCAATCCCATAACGCTGAATAAATAGCGCGAGAATATAATCCACCAGTTAATGGCAATGCATCACTGGGTACAATGCCATCCATCACTGGAAATACTTGTCCAATAGGTACCCCATTAGTAAATGGCTCACCATTGAAAATAAATTGAGCAGGATCTTCTTTACTGCCTACGATTAGATCTCCTGCAAACTCAGTGCTACCTTCAAATGTATTATCACCAGTAAAATTCAAATTTGATGTAGTTTTAACATAACCTGTCATATCTACATCTTCACCCATGATTTTCCAGGCAGACCATGTAGTTCCTGTTTTTATCCTGAAATATAATTTAGGCTCAGTAACGCGGGAAGAATACATATCTTGGCGAATGCCAGCACCAGTTGTAGAAACATTTAACCCAAATGGTACTCTCAAGGGACAATTAGACAAAGATGCCACAACCCCATTAGTTTTTGCTATATAATACCCAATAGTGGTATAGTTATTAAGATCACTGTCGTTAGGAATTTCCGTAGCGTATAATTGTTGTGCAGCGTTTACTTTTTGATCAGAGCGGACAAACTGGTTCCATTGTCCCCAGGTACTGTTTTTATATTTACGGGTATAAATATTGATACTGGTATCTGTATCCACGTATAGAATCTGGGTATATTCATCATTAGCCTGAGGAGACGCAGGGTCACCCGCTGTATAAACTTCTAATACGCCAGTAAACGGAGTAGTTATAGGTGCATTTGTTAACGTAACAGAGGATGTAGCTTGAATAGAATAAACACCTGTTCGTTTATATTCATTTAAGTCTGTAGTTTCAGCATTTATATTTTTAAGATCTGTAGTGGTTAATGCATTCTGTTCCATATAGAGTTTAGGAACAGCATCATTGTTATTACTTGGAACAGCATTGCCCAACGTTAAGGTACCAGTGTCGGTAAAAATACTTTCATTGGTTGTCGATGCAATTCCGGTAGGACGAATATGAATAGATTTAACAGTGCTTGAATCCCCACCAATAATTACCCCTGATGAAGCACTTTTTTTCAAGACTGATACATTATTACATTTTAAGTCTAGTCCTGCTGCACTACTAAAATTGATTGGACCTGTCATTGTAGAGGTGCCATTTAATTTCAAATAGCTACCAGATACAGCGTCAGAGTAAGCAAGCAAACGAACAGCTTCCCAAGTACTATTACTACGTGCACAGGTATAAACAGTTCCAGACGCATATGTAGTTATTAAAAGTTGTGCCCAGGCGTTTGTATTATGCCCACCAATTATAGAAACGTACCATATTTCGCCTGTCGTAAGTGTAGTAGTAGTATCTTGTGCGTTCCAAGTTGGTATCCAATTTCTATTTGCGAGAAAGCAAGCAGTAGCAGTACTAAGTGCATTATTATTCAACCAGTTACTAAGTGCGGATTGAAGATCTGTAATAGTTTTATTGGCAAAGGACCCCAGGTTTTTTACAGGCAGTCCAGAAAGGGCGATATTCCCTGCAGAATCTGGAGTAGTACTGTTAACCGTTTTTACAGCATCAGTAATACCATAGGAAGCTAAAGTTGTGCCGCGATATGCTATTTCTCTCCAAGGACCCCAGGTTTCTGTTACAGTATCCTTATAGTATGTACGCATATACATGCTAGATACATCCGGTTTATATGATGTTACTATTTGACGAATTCCGCGAGTATTATCAAACCTAACAACCTCTAAATAGAAAGCAAGTTGAGTAGGACAATTTGAAAATGTTGCTGCTAGATTAGAATCTTCACAACACCAAAGCCCAGGAGTCATGTAAGTATTAAGATCAACTGTACTAGTTATTTTTTGAATTTTTAAATTCGTTACATCTACATTCCCATTGCTATTAGCAGCTACACTATTTACTGTTTTAACGAACGCAGGGACATCACTTAAGTCATTGAAACTTCCAGAGGTAGCGACAGTAGACAGTCCCGTAATAGTACTTGCATCTTGATTATGTGCAGACGGGGGGAAAGTCTCAGGTTTATCTAATACACCAGACCAGGGCACAGCGGTAGCGATGGACGATGTAAATGCACGATAACCTTCTGGTAAATTCAGTTTAGTATCGTCTATTACCCAGTACATAGTAGCCGGGTCATTCTCTGTTGCACCTTCAACGATAACAACATCGTTATTCTGTACCTGTTCTTTAGTTAAAGCAAACCGTTCTTCATCGTTCTGTACGGTAACAGTGTTAGGCATTGCTTCTCGGGGAATATTATCGATAGAGATCATGCCTGTGATTTTATCTGCAGGTATAGTAGTAAACTCAGTTGCAATGCTTACCGGGGCATTCAGGGACGTAGTTACAGACCCAGTAACTGCACCTGTAAGCTTGATGGAAACCGCAGTCTTAAGAGCCTCTGCAGTAGTTGCGTTTGTCGCAGTACCGAGGAAGCTGGCAGCACCTGTATTTAAATTATATTCAGTAAATTTAAACCCTAAAGTATCAGTACGTCCACCGACGGTTGTAGCAATTTTCTCTCCGTTAACATCCATAATTTTATGTGCTAAAACTATATCCGCAGCGTCACTGTCAGCGTTAGGAGATTGAATGATATCTGTACCAAGTACTATTTGGGAGGTATTAGAGCTTAATATTTTCTTTAACCGCAATATACGATTTTCGTCTATATTTACAGTAGTACCATCTTTAGTCTGATAAACCTTTGTTTCTGTAGTGCCCCGTTTCAAGGAAATATATTCCGTAGCGGCATCAGTATTACCCAGGTCAAATTTAACAGATCCAGTTACTGTGCCACCCGTTAATTGTAAATATCGGTCATCATGAAGATGGGTGTCATCAGATTTATGGTTAACAGTATCTATTACTTCTTCAACCTTTTTTACTAATATCGCTTCAGCAGGGGTTATATTAAATTTCTCGAGATCTGCCATATATTTAAGCCTCCGGTTGTTTATTTCTAGACCATATTATACCTATCTATAAATACAAAAAGACCCCTGTATAATACAGGAGTCTCTAATTAAACGTGTTATACTGTTTCGTAAGTAGTGTATACTATATAACCTTTTTCGGTTATTTCAGCTTGAATGACGGTAGCGATCGGAGTTTTAAAAACCGTGTACATAATTGGGTCATAGGAACCTTTGGCATTGGCCTCATAGACCTGAAGGATTTCAATATTAGGGTTATTGATAGTAAAATGATTACCATAAACCCCGTCTGTTACAAAGTCTTCTGCCGTAAATTCTATTTTAGTAATTTTAGCTTTAGAATCTACAGTAGTTTTCATTACCTCCACCGTTTCTTCTGCTGCGGTTACTTTAGCCTGTAAGTCTTGAATAATCGACATATACGAGTTAAGATACTTAGTGATATCTAACTCTACCATTACGCCAAAAGATGCCAGCGGGGATTCTTCCAGGTTCATAGTTTTAAAGCCTTTGATAGTACCATTACTTACAGGCACCATACCTAAAGTAGCATTGGAAATCAATTTTATCTGGGGAGTTTTTAGCGCATACCAGATCTCAACTTCAGCTAACTGTTCATCCGTTGCCTTAGCAGGGAAATCCACTACGATACTGTTGTTTTTCACTTCATAAGTTACAGGACCAATATTAAAAAGCACAGCATCGTTATACGCAGGATCAGGGTCTTCCTGAGTAATAATATTAAAAGCATATTGCGTATCTGTCAGCCACATCCCTGTAATATCAGAACCTTTTACAGAATGCACTTTTTTTACCCAATTAGCGCCGTTACTGTCTACTACTAATTCATCACAGAGAGAATCGTTTAATCTTCGCAGGACAAAGCCAGAATAAGAAGATGAGGTAGTAGAACTGGGACTAGCTACGTCAAATCTTGCACCTTCGATACATACCATAGAGGCAGGGGTTTCAATAGTACCCGAGCTTACATATACAGGCAATGCTTTAACTTGTACTTCAGGTAAAGTTCCGCTTACTGCTAAGGCTAAATCAAATTCTTCAGATGCAGTTACAGACAGCTTAACTCGTTTAGCAAATCGTTCATCACATTCTTCTTTAGTGTACCAGCCTGTAGCTACTTCCTCTGCTTCTTGGGCTGCTTTTTCAGCACGAGCAACAGCTTGGGTAACAATGGCTACCCATTGGGCATAGGCATCAGGATCCGGATCACCATTTTCATCAATTGGATAAGGTGTAGGACGCAGTAAATCAAGGTTACTACGTTCAACAGTAAAGCTTACCGGGAACGTAGTTGCAAGTTTTTCTCCTTTGCTACATCCGATCAGGCTTACATAAAGCACACCTTCCCGATTGATAGCACTAGCAGGAATACTATAGTATACATCTGGTTGGATATTAACTTTCCAGGTTTTACCTTCTACCCGGGAAAATTCTGCTGTTTTATCTAAAGCATCCCAGCCAAACCCAGGTTCGATGTGAAAGGCGATAGAAACATCTTCCTGACTTCGACTGGGGATGCGATAAATCTCTGAGGTTTCCAAAGTACGGTTATTAACAGTTACATCTATCTTCATTAGGTATTAGATCCTCCTTTAATAACTTCTTCAAGCCTTAACACATAAGTTTGAAGTTCTTCAATAGTTCGTTTAGGATCTTTAATATAGGTCTGTGCTTCCCAACCTTTTGCCTTAGCTTCTGATACATGTTCCCCAGAGGCACTGGCAAGGCCCTTCATTTGGTCAGCGTCAAGGGTAAACACTTGTTTATCTGAAAGTCCACTGGGAGTACCACGAACTTCAAAGGTATCATTAGGATTTACACTTGCCATTGTACTAAATAAATTGTACGTTGTTTGTGATTCTAGACTGTTATCAAATGATACTTGTTGATTACCTACCTTAAACATAAAAGGGGAGGTAATATCATTTTTAGTAATGATATCATTTAATTCCAGTGCCCTACATACTAGAGTTTCAATAGGTATTTCACTTAAAGTATCATTTACATAGATAGGTTTTTTGTTATCCCAATCATAGCGGTAGCGCGAACTGGAACTATACAGCTTAAAGTCATTGAACGATACACGCACTGCATCTACAGGGACCTGCTGAACACCAGCAATATAGCCACCAGTTTTTATTCCGGTATTAGGGTCAAAAGTACAGTAATATTCAAGTTTATTAGACATTATCATTATTCCTCATTTCTTAGTTTCGACCTAATGCTTCCCACAGAATATAGGCAGAGTCAGGCAATACCCCAGAATAGGTAAAGGAAACATCTGTACTTGTAGGAGTCCCTAAACATATTTTACCAGGAGTACTAATTTCGGCGTTAGGATCTACAAGAGTAACTTTGATCGCATAAGGCGGAGTATCAGCATTAAACGCAATAGGGAAAACGATAGTTCCCATTGAGACCCCAGGTTCTGTTCGTCCCCATTCCCTTATGATACCTGAATTATACACCTGCCAGCCAATTGTGTCAAGATGGCAATTTACATTATATGCAGTTTCTACTTCTGCAATTTTTGCAGTTAATGTATTTACTGCTGCAACTGCTTCTTCAGAACCGATAGCAACTGCAGTAGCCTGATTATCTACAGTATATCTAATACATAAAACGATATTTATAGATGCCGGTTTTGGAGCTTTACTACTATCACCTATATTATAAGATGTAATAATATCGCCACTGGAATCTGGTCCGCCAGAGGTACCAGTACCACCTGATCCATTCCAGACCCAACCAGAGGTACCAGAGGGGTATGTTGCACCGGAATAGCTATAACGACCCCAGTTACCATTATTATTTTGCATACGTCCTAAACCATGGAAATGCAGATTAGAGTACTCTGATTTATTATAATTTCCGACATTCGCAAGTTCAGACATTTTAAGTAAGCTGATAATTTTGGGAAGCCTAAAAGTAGTACTTCCATCACCACTACTGAAAAAGCCACAATTACCATCTTGGGCATTTGCTAGCGTTTGCCATTCTGATTCAGTGATTATCTTCATATTACTTTGTGCCCATGTCCATAACTCCGAGTATTGAGTACGGTTCAAGACTAACCCCTCACCCAAACTTAAAAAACCAGCGGGCGGATTTAAGCCTAAAGTAAGTGTAATGTCCCCAACTTTACTGAGGATTGGTGTACTAGTTGTTGCCATAAATTAAATCTCCTTTCACCATTTCCTGTAACGGGGATCAAATGCTTCATCTACAAAATCTTCAATAGATGTTATAGGGTAGGTCAAAGCCGTTTCGACTTCTTCCCAATCATTAAAAATACTTTCACAATCCTGCATTTCAGCAGCTTGCATACCTGCTGTTACTCCTTTATTATATACTTCACGGATCAAACGCAAAAGAGCGTCGTTATCATCTAAGATAATATCCGCAAGAGTTTCTTGAAATTTCACGAATAGCTCCTCCTAACTATTAGATTGTATCAGGGTAATTCTGGAACCAAATAGCTTTTCCACGAATAACATCGCCACCTGGTTTAAGTTTGCCGTCACCCGGAATATCATATAATTTCCACAGATCCCAGCGTTCACAAGTTGTTGCTGGGCCGTAGTCATCAAGGTCAGCAGCTTCAGCATGGGTCATTACATGGTTTGCATCGATTGGAATGTTAAAATTCTCACAAAGTATTGTGACTACTTTAGCCATGGCCTCAATTTGCCCGGCAGTGGGAGGCTGGCTGCCAAAGTTTACATTTCCGTCAGCATATGCCGATGCGTCAAAGCATCCACAGAGAGTAACCCCGATAGCGTTACTATTACGGTGCCAGGTATGTTCTTTATATTCATCCAGGTCGCCCATAAGATGGATCTGTGCATCACCAGTAATACAGATATGATAGTCGTCAAATGTCTGATCGTATCTCCCTGCTGTCCAGTGTAAATAAATATGATAAACTTCGCCATTACAATTCTTGGCAAGGTCTCTAAGTTCGTTTAAGGTTATAATTTTATCCATATGTTTACGACCTCCATTCCTTTGTACCTGCAAGGATACACCCTGCAAAAGTTGTTTTTGAAAGTAATATGATTTTAGTATCAGAAAATTGGATAGTAGCTTCTAATGATTCCCAGAGATCAGCGGATAGCTTACGATACGGGCGGGAAATTGGAATACGGTTAGTTACAGCTTTTTCAAGCGTATAAAATCCATCTGAGTTGGTACTGGCAGACCAATCGCTTACTGCAAAATCAATTATATCAACTAATCCCAATTTATTTTCAGGGTCAATAATATAATTGGGGAATCTGTATTGTAGATCCGTAACAGTTATTTCAGGCCAGGTAGCACCTTCTTCATCAGGTTCCGTGCCAGGAACCACATGGAGTATAGTAATAGGATAATTCCCAGAAGCAGTATAGCTATCAATTTGTTCCTTAGTGAACTCAGTAGTTGACGTCGCATAATTTACTCCCGATTCATAGGCTAAGTACACCAGACAATAACCAGTCTCCAAAACCGTTAAAGTAAATGTATCTCCAACATTATATATTGTTTTATCTTTATCAAAGGATATAGTGACACCAAGTACCATCGGAGTATCATTAGAATTTAAGTCAGAAAATGTTTTGCCATCTGCTACTACCGTAAAAATGATTTCTTGGGCATTAACTTCGGTAAGAGTGATTTCAAATACAGTATCAGTATCAAAGCTTGCAATGTTCTGTTGGTCTGTTGATACATATGCTTTGGCATTGGTTACTTGTCTGTTGGTTTCAATGAGCAGCCGTGTATAATCATGTACAAGACTATCATCGTTTTGAGGAATGGTAAGCCCTCTACCGTTTACATAGGCTTTCCCATTTGTATACATACCCATGCCCTCATTGACTTCCAGTTCCAATCCTTCGACAGTCCAGTTATTAAAGATCTCACTTGCACCAATTGCATCTATTGGTAAACTTGGATCACCTTTTTCACCTTTTTCACCCGGATTACCTTTTTCACCTTTTTCACCTTGTTTACCTGGAGGTCCTTCCGGTCCGGGATCACCCTTTTCGCCTTTAGGTCCGGGATCACCTGGATCACCCTTTTCACCTGGAGGTCCTTGGATTACAGAGAGGTCGGTGATTTCTGATGCTGTATGAGTATGGACTTTAGCAGCTTTGTTTTCTAATTGCTGTTGCAGATTAATTACATCCGAGATTGTATGTTGATGCTTTAATGGTTGACGAGCATCAGTCATTCTAGGATCATCATTAGTTACATATCTGTTCAGGTCTGACGGGACTCCATGCGTACCCTTTAATGCTTCCATGTACGCAGAGAGATCTTTCATTACGGCAGCTACATTTACACGGAACTCAATTGTATTGGCGTCTTTAATAACAGGTACTAAAGTTTCACTCTCTACAAATTTAACAGACCCGCCCCATTCTGTAGGTACAGCATAGGCATCATTTATTAGAATAGAACCAATAGCTTTAACTTGTACAGGATTAGGAATAAGGTCTAACTTGGCTTTGTCTTCTTTAGGCAGTAAACCATCCTTTACCTGAGAAGCAAGAAGCGGTCGATTTTTAATGATATCCCAAACAATTACTTCACCTGTTTTAGGATTTAATAATTCATCTTTAGTCCATACATTTCCGTCTAATGCATTGCCTACGCGGATAAGTTCATTGATTATCGAGGCGTCTACACGGGACGCAACAGGAACATATCGGACATTGAACGTTTTACCAACATCAGCACTGTTAAAAATAACAATACCTTTTGCAGCTACGTAATCATATTCCGATCTATAGTTAAATAGTGCTTGTCCTGCTAATGGTTCTCCATCAAATATTAATTGGATACCAACTATTTGAAGGGTATTGACTTTTGGTATATGATCGAGGTATACTTTTTTAGAAGCAGGTACTAATATCTGCTGTTCATATACCTGAGACCTAGACTCATCAAGATTATATAGATATGACAAGTTCATGGGGTATTATAACCTCCTTGGTTTAACGGTTTTTCTATTCTACTGTACCATATTATACCTACTTAATTTTCGAGTATAAATACTAGGTATAATACTAGTATACGGAAAAACCAATACATTGGAGGTATTAATTTTTTATGAAACCTAATCTCTATAAAGAAGAACTTATTGATTTATCTACAGATACTAACTTTGAAAAGCTGGCATCTTTTGCTGTAGAAAATCTTCTTTCACCTGAAGAAATGGATATCGATTTGGGTGAATTGATTGAAAAACAAGCTTATGCGGAAGACGCTGTTTTTGCAGATGATATTAACCGTATGTTTTCTATCGCAACCCCGGTCGAAACTAAAATCTCTGCATTGTACGCTACTAAATGTGCGTCTATGCTGCCGGAAGAAGTAGTAAATCGTATCAATAACGCCTGCAGTATTTATGGCATTGATATCGAGATCCCGGTAGTAAATAAAGTTGCATCTGTAATGGATGACCCTGAAATCATGGCAGCTATTGATGCCTTTGAAAAAGATTGGGTAGACCCAGAGGATGAGGCTACCGAGAAATACGCTCATGCAACTGAGTATGGTACTGAATTCGATACCTGTATGGCTGCTCGTGCGTACCATGCTTCTGAGCCTGAAGAAATCGAAGCCATTGAAACCATTGCTAAAACTGCAAGCGCAGTTCCTCCTGAAAGAATGGTAGAGATCCTCCATGACCTGGATGAACAGTTAGGCTTTGATACCCCTGCTATGCAGCGTTTGGTAGGTACTCCTGAATATGCAGTGTTTGAAAAGAGAGCATCGGAAAACATGGTTAATCTGGGCAATGTTAGTGCTCCTCTTTCCGTTATCTCCGAATACCAGGATTCTATTAAAGATTTAGGTGTAGACCTGGATTGGGATGGTGAATCTCCGGATTCTCTGCAACTTCAAATAGAAAGGCTTCCGAGTCAAGTAAAGAATGAAATTGGAAGTTGGGTGAAATAATATGGCTGCTAGCGGTCTTCTTATTGGCAATGAAATCTTTAGGGCATATGATGACGCTAAAAAGAAATTTAAAGACTTTGATACTTGGGTAGCTGAGGCTATTCGAGATGAGTTTGGCGAAGATATGGTAGCACCGTTAATGTCTGCTAAAATAGCTAAAACTTCTAGATTACCCTGGGATAATCCGATCGTCTTTGAGAATATCGCACTGACTTTAAATGGTAGGCCAGTACTTCCGGATGTGGATCAGGATATCAGTGTAAAAGAATTAGCTTTTGCAGTTACCTGTCTAAAAAAAGAATTCCCTAACGATGAATTCGATGATAAAGTAATTCAGTATTTCGCTGCTGAAGCGGGAGAAGAGGGTATTGCGATCTTACCTCCTGAACTTAAAGATGCTCAGCGCTTTATCCCGCCTATCTTTTTAAATAAAGAGCAACAGTCTATTCAACGTGCATATCTTGAGGAAATCAAGGATTACATTGAGATAATGACTTCGGCATCGATAGCCGGAGGAGGTGACAAATAATCCATGGCAGTACCTGTTGATAATACGGATATTATGGGTAGTGGTAACGCGACTTCCTATAATAATTCACAATATAAATTAATGACCCAGGATGCCCGTTGGAGAATGTTGTATCCGGCACCCTACTTTGATCCAATCGCTATGCAAACGCTGATGGATCCAAAGATCATGATGCTCTGGGGACGTTATTTCTACGACTGGCACCCGATAATCCATGCTGCAATCAATAAAATGGTTTCCTATCCTATTACAGAGTTTATCTTTGATACTACAGAGGAAGAAACCATTAAAAAGTACAAAGAGATATTTACAGCGATTGACTTGAAGGGTATCCTTATAAAAATGGGTCTTGATTATTTTGTAAGCGGCAATTCCTATTTTTCTCTTTTGATGCCCTTTAAACGAATGCTGGAATGTCCGCGCTGTCGTACCTCGATAGCTGCATCTGAAGGAAAGTTCAAACTTCGTCAAAAAAATGTTATAATCGACTGTCCTACCTGTAAAAAATCAGTTGTAGCAGAGATCAAAGACGTCACAACGAAGGAAATCTCCGCTATACGTCCAATTCTTTGGGACCCGCTTAATATGAAAGTAAACTATGACGAAACCCTGGGCATGTCAGAGTACTTCTATTCATTGCCCAGCTCACTTACTACGGGTATCGATCAAGGCAATATCCATCTTTGGGCAACATATCCTTTGTACTTGATCAATGCTGCTCAATCGCGTAAGTATGTTAAGCTGTATAATAAAAAGGTGTTTCATCTGAAACGGGAAACACATTCTTCTGCGTATAATAAGGGTTATGGTCAGCCGATTATATCCCCTGTACTGAAATATTTATTCCATCTGTTAATTTTATTGCGGGCACAGGATGCTTTAGCAATCGATCAGATTTTGCCCTGGACTATTATATCCCCGTCCTCTAACGGAGCGATTGATCCTGCAGGCGACTTAAATTTAGGGCAATTCAGCGGAGCACTGGAAACCGAATATAAACAATGGAAAGCTAACCCATTACGCAAGAGTATCATGCCAGTACCTGTAAATGCACAGATCCTGGGCGCACAAGGTAAAGCGTTAATGCTTACCAACGAGATCCAGGAAATCACCAATCAGATCCTGGCTGGTATGTCTGTACCAAATGAATTTGTGTATGGTGGTCTTCAGTGGTCCGGTGCTAATGTGTCTTTGCGAATGCTGGAAAACCAATTCATTAACTACCGCACTATGATGCAGGAAGTTATTGATTATATTATTGATGAATGCCATACCTACTTTGATATTCCTAAAATCAAAGTCCGTATGCAGCCGTTTAAAATGGCAGACGATATTGCTCAGAAAGATTTGCTGCTTAGGTTAGTCGAAGCCGGTGTGCTTTCCAAACATACAGCACTCAAAGAATTGTTCCCGCATCTGGAATATGAACAGGAGCAAAAATATCTTAATGAGGAAGAAAAAGACGAAATGGAGAAACAGGTTCAACGTAGTGTTGTCCAAAATAATGTACAACGTTCGTATGGGATCATGACTCCAATGCCTAACAACGGTATCGATATGGGTGGACAACAGCATGGTGACTTACCAGAACAACGGCCTCCACGTGCCGAAGGAGGTAATCAGCAAGTATGAGTACCGATATGATTAAAGAATTACGGAAGCTGGCCTGGGTGGAACAAGTTCTGCCCTCGGCTGGCAGTTTAGCACCTGTAATAGAACGAGCTGTACGACGGGGTACACGTTTAGGAATACAGGAAGCAATTACTAATAAAGGGTTAAACGGAAAGGAAGAGAAGAAAAATGTATCTAAACGTTAGCCAAAAATGGGATGCAATCTTAAAAAAAGTTCAAGAGGGTATAAAACACCTTTTTCCTATTGAAGGAAAGACTGGTAAAATCGAGCTGATCCGTCTTGAAATCCCTAATAAGACCAATTCATCTATTGAGTCTCAAAAGCAAAGCCTGCTTGCCGGGTCTAGCCTGGGAACTCCGGTATACGGTGAGTTTAGGCTTACAAAAACTAACGGCAAAAGTGAAACTGCAAAAATAAAAATATTGGATCTTCCTATCCTTACCGACCGTGGTACATTTATTGTACAGGGTAAGGACTATTCCGTATTTAATCAATCCCGTTTGCTTCCTGGTGTTTATACCCGTAGGACTAATGATTCCGATGCTGTATTCGCCGATTTCAACTTATCTAAAGGCTTAGGCTTTGAAATACATATGGATACAGATGGTGTATTCAGTGTCAGATTTGATAAATCAAAGTTATCCACATCTTCCAAGAAGATCCCTCTGTACCCACTGTTACACGCACTGGGAGCCTCTGATCCTGAGATCCAGGCAGTATGGGGCAATGATATCTTTAAAGTAAACGTTGCAAAATCTAACCTTACTGAGGATATTAAGAAAATCGTAGAGCAGGTTATCTATCCGACTAAACGTACTGGTAATGATATCAAAGATTTACGTGAGTACTTTAAGGGCAACACGCTTAATGCTGATACTACCCGAATTACATTGGGTAAAGCTTATGATGTAGTTACTCCGAAAGCTATGCTTGATGCATCTGCGAAAATTATTCGTGTCTATAATAATAAAGATGACGAAGATGACTTGGACTCCTTATTATTTAAGGAAGTCCTGGCTGTCGAAGATCATTTAATGCTTCGTATTGAAAAGAAAGCGAAAGAAGAAGGACTTGTGTATAAACTGATCTCCAAGTTGGACCAGGGTCGTCCCTTACGTTCGATCATTTTACCAAACTTGTTGACTAAGCTTGTAGAAGGTTTCTTTACTAAATCCTCGCTTTCTGCTCCTCAAACTGAAATCAACCCAATAGAAATTCTGGAAACCAACCATAAAATCACTGCTATGGGTGAAGGTGGCATTACCTCGGAACGTTCTATTCCTATGAATGCACGTAATCTTCATCCGTCCCACTTCGGGTTCCTTGACCCTGTACGTACTACAGAGTCTGAACGCGTAGGTATCGACCTTAGAACTACAGGTCCCACGGTTATAAAAAACCGTAATATCTATACTGAATTCATAGATAAAAACGGCAAAAAAGTTATGCTCAGGCCTATCGACCTTGCAGGTAAAGCAGTAGGGTTTCCGGGGCAAGAGGGTAAACCTGTAGTAAAAGTCCTTATTAATAATCGTATGAAAGATATGCCGCGTAATCAGGTAGATTACTGGATGCCAAAACCGGCAGATATGTTTACAATTACGACCAACCTGGTTCCGTTCCTGCAAAACGATCAGGGTAACCGTGTTACAATGGCAGGCCGTATGGTTACGCAAGCAGTACCTTTAGTACACCGAGAAGCTCCGCTGGTACAAATTCGTGACCAGTCTGGTAAATATAAAACTATCCAGGAACGGTATGGCAAAGAATACTTTGTGCCCAAAGCTCCTGTTGATGGCACAGTTACAGAAGTAACATCTAAATATATCAAGATCGGAAATACTAAAGTGGAGATCTATGAGAACTTCCCACTTAACCTTAAATGTCCTAGTGGGGAAATGAAAATCAACGTTCTTCGAGTACATGGTGAAGTTTGGCGCGGGAAAATCAAAGACTATGAATTCCAATATGGAGATAAAATACAGTCTGTGGATACCAAAGCCAAGCGGTCTAAATGGCAGTTGATCAATGCTTTTGACTACCAGGATAACGACAAAAAACTCTATAATATCAAGTTTAGGTCTGGACGTAATGTAGTAGTTACTGAAGATCATAGCCTGATTACTATAGATGAGTCTGGAGAACTGGTACCCATATTTCCTAAAGACTGTATAGAAGGCGAGACCAAATGTCCTCTGGCAATGTTACCTGGTGTGCCTCGTTCTACTATCTTTAGAGACGAGGATAACTATAATATGGGTATCTTTGCAGGTCTGTATTTATCAGAGGGCTGCGTAAACGGTACTTGCATTAAAATCTCTGTATTAGATGATTGCAGGAAATTGGAGGTACAACATATCCTTAACGTTGTATCCAATAAAAACTCTGCACATATCTATGCAGACAGTGTTCGGTTATATGATAAAGATTTAAGTCAATGGCTTGTAGAGAACTTTAAAAAGTATTCTACAGGCAAGTTGATACCAAATCATTTTTTTAGTTATTCGCCAGAGTTCCGTAAAGGATTACTCGCCGGGTATATGGCTGGTGACGGGTGCATATCTGCCCATTCTAAGGCCGAAGAAGATGGACAGGTATCTCAGTTCCAAATCAGCGCTTCAACAGCTTCCAGTGCCCTTAGAGACGATCTGATGGACATGTTTGCATCATTGGGTATCATGGCCACCAAAGGGTTCTGTGACAAGAGCAAACTGAATGACAAATGGAACGATGCTTATATTTTTACCATTCCTGTACGTGAGTTACCAAACTGGCCGCTCTTTTACTACCAGGACAGACAAAAGTACTTGCAGCATTTAATGGATACCTTGCCTGAACGCTCTAATTCCCGCTATAATCTAACGAATAAACATTATAGCACAATGCCTGAGAAAACGCAAAGGCGTTGGAAACGCTCTGATGTACGCTGGGATACAATTAAAACAATAACTGAGGCGCCGCATGAGGAATACGTTTATGACTTTGAAGTTGCAGAGTCCAACATGTTTGCAGTAGAGAATGGCTTGGTTATTCATAATACGTTCCTGACGATGTACCCGTTAGTTAAAGTTGGTGACAAAGTAAAAAAAGGTGATATCCTGGCGGATTCTAATTTTACCAAGAATGGTGAATTAGCACTAGGTACTAATTTGAATGTAGCCTATATTCCATACAAAGGCTGGACTCACGAAGACTCTATCGTTATCTCGGAGTCTACTGCTGAGAAACTTACGAGCCAGCATATGTATACTAAGGAATTCGAGTCTTCTCCAGATTCTTACATAGATAAAGCTTCCTTTATCAAGTGGTTCCCCACAAAAATAAATATCGAAAATATCCAGAAGTTGGATGACGCTGGTGTTATTAAGAAGGGAGCTACTGTAGTACGTGGGGATATCCTAATTGCAGGCCTGAGACGTAAAACCCTGACCAATGCGGATAATATGATGCGCCGCTTACGTGGAAGCCTTGTAAATCCGTATAAAGATGCAAGTGAAGTTTGGGACCACGATACTCCGGGTAAAGTAATTGAGGTAGTACGTCAGGGTAAGCTTACTCGAGTAGTTGTAACTACGGAAGATAAAGCAAAACAAGGCGATAAGATCTCGGGTTTACATGGTAATAAAGGTACTATTGGTTTGATCCTACCGGACTCGGAAATGCCAGTAGACGCCAGAGGCAACCATGTTGACGCAATGCTTAACCCTGCATCTGTTCCTTCCCGTGTAAATCCTGGACAAATGTATGAAGCTATGGAAGGTAAGCGAGCTAAACTTACGGGTAAAGTATCTATTATAGATAACTTTGACCCTGCTGATTCCAGCGAAAAAGTATTAGCTAAAATGAAGAAAGATAATATACCTATCGAAGAACCGCTGTATGATCCTAAGACTGGTAAGGAATTAGGCAAGGTATTTACTGGTAATTCGTATATCATTAAACTGCATAAACAAACAGAAGGCAACTTCTCTGCTTTGTACCGCGGTGCCTATGATGTCAATAATCAACCAGTAAAAGGCGGTGAGGAAGGTGCGAAAGGCGTTGGTCAGTTAGATGTCTTCGCATTACTTGGACATAACGCTAGAAACAACCTTCGTGAAATGGCTACCTATAAATCCGATAAAAATGATGATTTCTGGAACCAGTTAGAAGCAGGTATTACTCCAATGCCTGCAAAAGAACCATTTGCTTTCAACAAATTTAAATCCCTTGTTACAGCATCGGGTATCGGTGTACAGGAAACTAAAGATGCCATCAGTATTGCCCCGCTTAACGATAAGATGATTACTAACTTATCAAAGGGTGCGATTCAAAAAGGTTCTATTCTGGAAAACCATATGGGTAAAGACAGACCTGAAAAAGGTGGTATCTTTGACCCTGTAGTAACTGGTGGTTTAACAGGTCAGAACTGGGCACATGTAAACCTGGCAGCTCCAATAGTAAATCCGTTGTTCGAGGGCGTCGTAGCTACCCTTTTACACAAGGATACTACAGGTATGACCGGTAACCAGATCAAACAGGAGTTAGGTAAGATCAATGTACCGAAACGTATTGCTGAGATTTCTGCGGCACTCAAGGTAGCAAAAGGCAGTAATCGTAATAAACTTCTTAAAGAGCTTAAATACCTTACTGCGTTAAAGAAAGCTAATATGAGTCCGACAGAATATGTACTGACTAAGTTTCCGATTATCCCGCCGCAGTTTAGGCCGATCTATGATTCTAAGACAGGTGGTTTACCAATGGTTTCCGACGTTAACTATCTCTACAAAGATATGTTGAACGTTAATGAAAAACTGGAACGCATGAAGGACTACCCTGATGAAGAAAAAGCTGCACTATTAAAAGACTTACGTCAATCGGCTCATGCTATTGTAGGCCTTATGGCTCCTATCAATAAGCAGAACGAAAAGCGTGGTGTTACGGGGTTCTTACCTCAACTTACTGGTTCTAACTATACTGGTAAGGGTACTAGTAAGGAGTCCTTCTTCCACCGCAAATTGCTTAAACGTCAACAAACACTGACTGGTCGTGGTACTATCCTGCCAGATCCGAATCTCCATGTTGACAACGCTAAGATCCCCTGGGATATGGCTTGGAAAATCTTTGAGCCTTTTGTTATCGCTGAGTTCCGTAAACGTGGCGTTAATATCCTGAAAGCTAAAGAGGAGATCAAAAATCGTACAGATGTAGCTAAACAGCTTCTGCTTAAACAAATGGAAGCACGGCCGGTATTGCTTAACCGTGCACCGACCCTGCATAAGCTTAACATCATGGCATTTAAACCGATCCCCACAGAAGGCAAGTCTATCCAGATCCCGCCGTTGGTACTTAAAGGCTTTGCCGCTGACTTCGATGGTGACTCTGTATCTGGTGACACGGTGGTTTGCATTAAAAGAAAGGACGGACGGATATCTGTTCGCAAGATCAAAGATGTCAATGAGTCTCCGGCTAAAAAATAATATCATATGTTTTATTGGCGCCCCATTGATTTGGGGCGTCTTTTCTTTTGGTGCAAAAAAAATAAAAAAGTTATGAGATAAGAATGGCGTAGAAAGGTTTTAGCAATTTTTCTACAAAAAATTTAATTACATAAGGGGTGTTTTATTATGACAAACATGGACAACGTAAAAGAATTTTTAATGCCTGCACCACACGAACCTGGTAAATGGGAATCCTTTGGATTAGGAATTATAATGGGCGCGTTGGTTACTAAGATGGGATATGAATTAGCTCCCATCGTTAAAAGGAAGGTCACGCAATATAAATTGCGGGATTATAAGAAAAATCAGAAATAACATGGCGGGGACCTACGGGTCCCCTTTACTATCTCAAAAAAAATTAAGAAATCGTGGGATAAGAATAATGTAGAAATAAAATTAGTCACATTTCTACAAAAATTTAATTAAAAGATGGGAGTGTTTTTACTATGTAACAATTAGAAATATTCAAGGAAAAATGTACATAATAGTACGAAACTAAAAATGAAAGGAGAAATATTATTTATGAACAGCAAAGAAATCATTGCTGCTAAACGTAAAGCAGATGCACCTAATAGGATATTACGTAATATAGCACGCATTAGTGTTTATGGGTTAATTATTATTTGTATTATTGGCATTACCAACATGATATTAACAAGTATCACAAAATAATTCAAACTATTGGTATAAGAATATTGTAGAAATAAAATTAGTTGTTATTTCTGCAAAAATTTAATTAAAAGAATGGGAGTGTTTTACAATGGAAGATGTAATCATGGAGAATAACGAAATGGAGAACAATGCAATGGAAAACAACGAAATGGATTTGAATGTAGAAGGTAAACAAAATGAAGGTTGGAAACCCGATACAAAATCAGTAGCACTTGGTGTTATTATTGGCGCAATAGGATTATACGTAGGACAAAAAGCTGTTTTGTTATACAAAGGTTACAAAATGGCTAAAGCTGCAGAACAAGTTGTTCAATCCTATACTCAAGCACAAGGACAACAAGAAGCACAAAGTTAATTAGAGGTGTAACAAATATAGCCCTAGGAGAAATCCTAGGGCGTCATTTATTCAGCAAATTAAAATTTAAGTATATAATTTATAAGCACGTAAACGAAAGGAATGATATATATGGAAAATCTGGATAACAAAACAATTATTGGTGGAGCATTAGGTATTTTAGGTGGTATTGCGGGAACATTGATTGCTCAATATGCGTTTAAGAAACGCAAAGAAAGTATTGATCGTCAACAAAAGCAATCTAAACCATACTATAATAAAAAGCAAAAACAAAATACTAATACTAATCCGAATACCAATACTACAAACCAAGAAAATACTAATAAGGAAGCTGGAGCTGATACCAAAGGTAATAAAAATCAAAACCAGCAATCCGCACATAAAAATAATAACACAGATAAATAATCGTGATTATTATGAATATAATTCTACGTAGCGAGGTTCTCCTCGCTACTGTTATTCTATTTCTCTTACATTTGATAATAAAATATTTAATGTGAGGTGAACTGGATGAGTGCATCAGTATCTATTGGTTTGTGTCGTGATAGGCATGCGTTTCCAGAAGAAGTAGAAAAATGTATCTATGGAGAGATCAAAGATCCCATGGATATAAAAGGCCTGGAAAGACGTGCTGATGAATTATTTAAAAGCCTAAAGGTACAAAATACGGATCTCAAAGAAGTATCCTTATATGTAACAGGTTTATCTACAGCATTATGCGCTGCGATCAACGCAGCAAAGAAAAACAAGATTAAGTTAATCCTTAATCATTATAATATAGCAACTCGGGGCTATGTTCAGCAGAAGATGCGGTAGCCCCAACACCCCTATGCTATAAATAATGGGAACGTAATCGTTCCATCCTTCCGTTATTTATATAAAATAATATTTTTTAAAGTGACGTAATAGTCGTCACGAAGGAGTTAACCATGACTGTACAAAACATCAAAAACATCAAATTTCAACCTGAAGATTTTACGGAGCGCTATGTTCTTAAGACTCCAAAGTTCTATCTTGGTATCGAAGCTCTTATTGATAGCTCGCCAACGATGAAGGAGGTATTTAAAGAAGCGCCGATTCCGAAACTTCAGAAAGAAAAAGTGGAAAACGATGCTGAGTATGAAACATGGGCTTTATGGCAATTGTTAAATACCATAAAGATTACCCCGCCAGTTAATCCTGCATTATTAACTTATGCACAACGCGTAGCCTATGTAGCCAAAGACGCAGTGGATTATATTAATGCAGAAGGAATTCCGGTTAGCTGGAGGAAGGAAAGCTCCGAGCCTGACGCTCGCTGGGTATTCTGGGTTTTACTTCCTGACCAAGAATTCAAGGAGCGTTTCTCCGTTGAACCTGTTGGCAAACGCCTGGAAATCAACGGTTTTGTCAGAGAGCCTCTGACACACCAGAAACGTAACTAATTCTTCCAAAACAGAGGTTGGAGAAATCACGCTACGTTTCTGTTAAAATGGCAGAAGTATGTCAAAGTTTCCATCGAGATGCATAAGCAGAAGGATCTTATGCGTCTCTGAAAGGAGGTTCCAAGTGGCGATAACACTTGGACTTCTAATTTGTTTCTCAATACTTTGGTTTGATTTGATGATTGTTTTAGCATATGCTGAAGCTGAGGAGACACTAGTGTGAGAGCAAGGCACTAGCTCAGAAGCATATTTCGAGAGATATTTGGTTCCGGGGTTTGATCCCGATCCATACTTCTCTCTTTTTTTTTAGCAAAGTATTTTCGGTATAATAAATTGTAGAACCTAGTGAAGGAGTTCGATTTATGTATACACTGGAAACAAGTCCCTCTGATTTCTCCCAGAAGATATTATACCTGGATGGTAAACCTTTTAGTCTTGATGGGTTACCATACATGGTTACTATAATGAATACAGACTCAGAAAAATTGCTTCTTATGACTGGTCGCCAGGTAGCAAAATCAACTACTATTGGTGCAACCAGTATTACAGAACTTGCCAGCAAACCATTCTGGAGGTCATTATACGTAGCTCCTCGAGATAATCAGGTATCACAATTTAATAATGATAAACTTAACCCAATGATAAATAATTCTCCGATTATAAAGAATTATTATGTTAATTCTTCGTGTACTATGCAAACCCAGGCTAAAGAGTTTTTAAACGGATCTATGATGTATTTACGTAGCTGCTATCATACAGCCGATGGTATCCGTGGTATATCCGCAAATTCTGTGTATCTTGACGAGGTACAGGATATTATTTTGGATAACATTCCTGTAATAGAAGAATGTACAGCACGTAAAACTCCGAAACGTATGGTCTTTTGCGGTACTCCTAAAACATTTGATAATTGTATTCAAAAGCTTTGGGAACAAACTACCCAACACTATTGGGCAATGAAATGCAAGGGTTGTGCAAAGTGGAATGTACCAATCGTAGTAGATAATCTGGGTGAAGATGGTCTTATATGTAAATACTGCGGTAAACCCTTGGACGTAGCAACTGGTGAATATGTAGGCAAATATCCTAACAGGGATTTTGTTGGGTATCACATTTCTCAGGCAATGATCGCAGGTGTTCCTCAAACGGGTATTCCCTGGTCCCGTCTTATCGAAAAATTAAATAACCCGTTATATAGTGAGGCAAAGTTTTTCAATGAATGTCTTGGTTATTCCTATGATAACGGCGCAAAACTTCTGGTTGAATCAGATGTCGTTGCTTGCTGTGATCCTGAAACAACAGAATTTACTACTAATAGAAAAGGTGAATGGGGAATATATACTGTAGTTGCTACAGTAGACTGGGGTGTACTTGGTGGAAACACGCATACCGTAGTAACTATTGGGGGCTTGGACCATCAGGATAAACTGCGTGTATTTTTTAGCCAGAAATTCCCAGTAGATCAGGACCCATTATCCCAGATGGATCAAATCGTTAAGCTAATAGCTTCTGCCGCTCCAGTTTTAATAGTATGTGACCGTGGTGGCGGTAGTTTAGCGAACTCTGTGCTTCGTAAACATTTCCCGAATGTAAAAGTATACGAAATAGAATATAAAGCACGTGTAACTGCAGGTATGGAATTTAACGATAAATCCAGATCCTGGGTTACAGATCGTACTCGTGCAATGGCAGGCGTTGTTTTAGATATTAAAAGCCAAAGAATGATTTTCCCTGCATATAAGGTTATGAAACCTTTCGCAGAAGATCTATTAACCTTATCTTGTGAATATAATGATAGGATTCGTGCATTCCAGATAATCAGGGATATAAATGTTCCTGATGACTTTGCACATACGTTAGTATATTTACGTTTAGGTGCTAGATACTTTGCTAAAAATCCAAGGGCATTCAAACATCAGTTAGATGATTTCACCCCACCTAACGGTGAAATACCTGAAGAATATGAGTAAAATGTTATAGAGATCAAAATGGTATAAGTAATATGGAGAAGATATCTATATCAAACCTCTAAAGAAAACGTAAGTCTGCGCTGACGGCACGCATCTGGGAGATGTACCCTAACGCAGTTTTCTTTTAGGAGAGTACTGTTATAGATGCAGCCCTCATTGGGGTGGTTTCTTCTCTTAGGACTACGCCGCTCGGTCCTAACCTGTGCAGAAATAATCATCCCCTTACAAAGTGTTATTCACTATCTCACTTTAGTGCACAAATCTAAACCAGAGCGGCCATCCTCCGAAGACCCTGAGTCAAGCAATTGATTTCAGGGTCTTTTATTTTTTATTAAAAGAAAGGAATGTGACTGCCATGAGTTCTATGGAAACTCAAGAGAGACAAGGAACTATAGTAGACAAAAGCAACACTGTTGTTTACTGGGGACCTAATGCTCTCAACATCGGTGTCTTGCTGCAAATCGTACCAGGTGTAATTGCAAGATGCGCTTATTTTTCTTTTAAACCGTTGACCCCCATTTTTAAGAATTATCTTATATGGGAATTTAGTGCAGATGAATTCAGGGACTTTTGTACTAAATTAAAAGAATGTACCTATGGTGTTTTAGAAGTTTATACTTCCTCTTCTAAACGGTTAATTTTTAATGACCTTCAGGTTTTTACAGACGAAAATACTGAACCCGTATTTTGTACAGTTCCGTTATTTGATACCTCCCCTATGCCTATTAGTACTGTTATGAGTCTAATAACTGATGCTAATGTATTTGTTTCAAACCTAGTTTTCGGAAATGCATATGTTACTCTATTAAAGGATACAGAAGATATTGAGTCCTTAAAATACTATATGCATCTTCCAGTAGAACATAAGCTGATCCTTAATGGTATAGAAATAAAGAATAAGTGTAATCTATGTAAACATCAAGCTCATAAAGAAGATACTTTATGTATTAATTATGATATCGATTATAAATGCTTCTTTACCCTAAATCCGATATCAAAAGAGGAAATCAATAAAGATATCCAACAGTTATACGCAAATACTATTATTTCAGGGTTGGATATCGACAGCAACGAATTTCCCATTTTACAAAAGTTTAAAAGTAATAAAGACTTTGAGGAATGGTATACAAACACATATCTCAAAGATGAACCTGTAGAAAAGGAGAATGTATAATGGATATTAACAGGTTTCCAAAGCTTGTACGTGAGTATTATAATACTTTAACTGGGCGGCATAGTCAATTAGAAAGTATCTGTGGCAATCGAGTACTTACATTATCCGAATTGCCCTTTATTGATTATAATTCTTTTTCAAGTTATATGGGAGTAACTCCTGAAATACTAACGTCTATAACAGACGTTACTGCAAAAGCCTGTTATTCCAGGTTTTATATCGATAAGAATACTAAGAAAATCGTTCCCTATTCTTTTGGTATTAAACTTAGAGAAATCAATGCCCCTACCGAAGCTTTAAAGGAACTACAATTAAAGCTAATGGAATTCTTTAATCAGTTTCCTAAACATCCGTGTAATTACGCATTTATGCAAGGTAAAAACATTGTAGATGCAGCTAAAACAGTTGCTAACGACGGGGTACTTGTACATGTGGATTTAAAAGACTTTTTCCCAGCTCACACATCCTTATATGTACAAAAAGGGCTTGGGCATTTAATTGCAAAAAATTTTAATACAAGTTTACCCTTAGATGTTCTGAGTAGAATCGTTAAACTTGTTTGTTTAGATGGGGTACTACCGCAGGGAGCTCCTACCTCTCCAATTCTTACTATAATCCTTAATTATGATTTTGATTGTAGAGTAGCAGAACTAGCAGAAAAGTTTGGTTTTACATATACTCGATATGCAGATGATTTATGCTTTTCAGGTAACAAAAGTGATGCAGAATGTCAGGACTTTATCAGCGAACTTAGTGAGATAGTACATCCATTTCGGATGAATTATAAGAAAGTCGGAATTATGCGGGATAAAGCTTATCCTATTGTAACTGGCTTCCGTATAAAAACAAAAGTTACATATCTGCCATCTACTCAGTCTGCTAAAATTATCGAGATTATAACAAACTATTTACAGATGCCTGATCTACGTGGAACAATATCTGCCAAAGTCATTGAGTTCACGTTCTCTAAGAATACCAAAATTCCATTGGATGAATTGCCAGAAACGTTGACACGTATTACTGAACTGGTTCATACGAAATATCCAAATTTAGAATTTATAGTTAAACCAATGTATAAATATGTACAATCGGTGAAAACTGTATTGGGATTACATATATCTAACTCGGAAGTAAAGTATCCACGGAGTAAATATAATGATCTGCGAGTTGAAGCGATGCTGATTGGTAAACAGCTTGGTATACGAGAAATAATGTATAATATACATCCTGCTAGAATCGCGTTAGTTAAAAAGTATGCGGCTCACAATAAATTCTTTAAGTCATCATTTAGAAATTTAATGGTGAAACCCTTGAGTAAACGGGTGTTTAATGGCAAGCTGGCATTTCTCAGTATGGTAGATCCAGATAAAACCCTAAAGTTAAAAGCTATCATGGATAAGCATCGTCAAAAAACTGTAGAAGATATGATCGACATATTTAAAAGGGAGGGGTTCTAAATGGCTGAACCTGTTAGCAAAATAGATACAAAGGCGTTGGAGAGTGGACCTATTATAGTCAACGCAGAAATGTTAAAATTAGCACAAGAAAAAGTTGAACGAGAAAAAGAAGAAAAAGAAAAGGCAAAACAAAAGGCGCAAAAAGAAGACGGGAATACATTATTGGACTTAGCGCCTTTTACTTGCCATCATAATAAAGGGGAAATTAGATGTAAAGCATTGGAACAGCCAATGGGTCCCCCTTTATCGGTATCTGAAGTTACCTATTATTTATCAGAATTCATGAATTTAATATATTCATCAATTCAAGATACGCGAGATGCGGATACAATAATCTATGAATTAGGATGTGAGTTTACAGCTATTCTGCAGGAGATTATGTCAGATAAAGTTAATTCTAAACTTATCAAAGATCTATGCCTTGTAGATTATAGTGATTCTGTTAGTTATTTAAATGATACCTATGAATATGATTTGTTTGATCCGGAAGAAGAATTTTTAACAGATCCGTTATGGAAAGCGCAGAGTTCTTATTTTAAAGAAATGGTAACTAAAACACCTGAGTATTTAGATCCTGATATTGATGAAGTTAATGATGCTGTTCTTTCAGAGTTGGAATATCGGAAAGATAATCCTGTTTGGTATCCAAAGTGTCAAGAGTACCTAACTGATGACAGTCGTATCTATGCCAGCAAAGAATCCTATGAAAACCATGGGTGTATACTTAAATACGCAAACGATGGTATGGAAACTATTGCTTTTTGTAAATCGGTATCCGAATCATGTACTGAATACTTCAAACTTATAAATTTAAAGGCTGAGTTGACCCCGATTAAGGTTTATGGACTTATGATGTTAGCAAACAGTTATTCAATTACAGCAGTAGATTTTGAAAAGCCCATGCACCTTCGTTGGTACACAACGTTCAGACATAAACTGGTATATTTGCTCATAGATATCTTTGATTTCAATAAGATCGACAGTGAATCCCTAGAAAAATATAAGGATGATCTTACTAAAATTGTTGATTATTCGTATGCGCTTAATTAAAAAAAATTTGGTATAAGTAATCTGTAGGAATAATATTAGATATTATTTCTATTTATAAATACAGTATCTCATGTGTTATAATTTTCATTCCGAGAGTTCTAGGAATAAAAATAAATAATAGTAATAACATCTGGCCCAATTGCGGTTGTGTACCGTTGGTCACATGCTCGCTTCCTATAAGAAATTATAGGATAGATAACGGTAAGGAAAGATATTACTAATTATAGCGCCAACATGGGATACTGTATTTTATTATCTTGATATTATTAAGACTGCCTAGGTAGTCGAGATTCATTAAGAGTTCTTAATGGTTTTTTCTTATGGTTTAGACGGCAGTCATAAACCTATGAAAACAACCCGTGACATCGCGTTATACCTCCTCATCCGCCAAAACGACGGGACCGTATAATCGCATGGGGACTACTTAGGTAGTCTTAATAATATCAAGATACTTTATTTTCATCTTATTTGACCTCCAGAAATATTTCGTTAGCATCTCCTTATGTTATGTCCTAATGTATAACTAATATTATACATATAACACATGCTTCCTAACGTTCGACTCCCATCAACGTTTCTCCAATTTCTGGAGGTCAGATAAGATGAAAATAAATTAAACCCCGAAACGCCCTAACTACCTATAACAGAGTTTGACAATGAGTTCATTGTCGTTTCCTTGTATTTAAGCTTGCAGCTTAAAATTGTACCAGGAACTTCAGGATCCTGCAGCCATGCATGATCGGACGTGTTATAGGTAGTTAAGACTTTTCGGGGTTTTCTTTTTTTTAGTTATTGTTTTTGATAGCCAATAGTCCAGTAGACTTCAAAATATAACCCAGGAGTTTTACGCCATAAACCAACTGTAGTACGAGCTATCATTGTACCATCAGTAGTAAATAAGCCCATCTCTTTAATATCCTGATTATCTACCGCATCGTCTACCATGTCATACAGGAACGAAAATGTAAGGCTTAAGCCATCATCCGCAATCGTAGGAACAGTAGCGGTTAATTTACGGGAACCTGATAATTCACTGTCAAGCTGTTCATCCGCGATAGTCACTGCAGTATCACCGGTTCCCAATGCTAATTGGCGAACAAACGGAAGATCTGCTGAATCAGTCCCCCAACCGCCTAATAGTTTTATAATTGGATACCTAATACCCAATACAATATTATTAGGTACTTTACCTTCCTGAACTACATTACCCTCTGCATCTTTCAACTTAAAACCTACTCTACCGATAAGTTTCGATCCTGAACAGATACCTAAAGCATTTTTATTAGCAATATCATTTATTGCTATATTATTCATACTGTTTCCTCCTCACCATACTGTAAATTTACATACAGGCGTCTAAAAGTTGGACTCTTACGGTCCAGAGCATACATCGTTATTTTAAAATAAATAACCCCAGTCATATCTCGCAGTATTTCTGGTACTGGTTGCCAGTTTGTTTTATCCTGCGAATATTTTATATCAACCAGAGTTCCTTCTGGGGCATCATATTCTGTTCTTGCAAAAATATTTTTAGGAATGCCGCCAATTGGGAAACTCTGAGAAACAACGCTGCCCTTATCACCATCAAATACAACCAGACCATCTTTTGCCATAACAACATTATCCATTTCCCACTTATCCATTTCCAGGATACCACAAACAGTTTCGCCCTGTATAAAATTATAACTGGGCGTACTATCTATTAGTTCCTGGGTGATCTCAGAGTAAATACCACCAGAAGTATCGCCCTTCAAATCAAGTTTTATTCCCATGTCAGTTACATCCGCAGGGAATGTCATATGGCTAAGATGAAATTCTTTATGCTCAGCAAATGGAGTATCTGTTTCTCTAAAATAAACTTTACTGTAGTTAAGTTCTACGTATGACGGTTGATTAGGCTTGCTTTTCCAGAACTCATTAAAATTATCGTCATCTTCTTTATCGAAGATATGCCAATAATAATTATTTAAAGTAAGAGCTAATGGATCTGAAAGATCATCCGTAAATATCGGACGGCCTACATCCTTAGAGTAAATAAACATATCTCCAGGTATATTCTTAAGACCATAGACTGCAGATAAATTCAGTCGTACACCTAGACTATCAATGTCCGGACTCATTATATTGTTATCATCGTAAGACTCAGCTACGTATTGCTGAGTTAAAAATATATCGGTCCGGGTAGGCAAAGCATCATAGAATAACTGTAGAATATCCTGATTATCCTGGAATACTTGAAGATCTTGCCATTGGAGATTTAACCGGATATAAGCTACCACATCATACAGGAAATTAGACATGATATAATCTCTAATTTCTTCTGTCATCGGAGCATCAATGAGATACTTTGCAAACAGATCTACTGGTCGAGTTTCCCACCAATAAGGATGTGTTTTATGGGTAATAAGTTCAACAGTGTTTGACAGAGGCTGAAATCTATAAAGAACATCCCCCTCTTTTACACTGATTTTAGCATTACCCATCGGATAAGAATATCTATCAGTTTCTACTACTTGGTTTGCAATACTAATAACGGTTTCATCACCATACTTAGCAACTGGTAAGCCAACGACTAAGTTAAGCATTGCAAGCAAATTTCTAGGTGAAGGTCCTAAGTAAAATCCTGCTAATATCGGAGCAATAGAATCTCTATAGGTAGTCGAGTCCAGGCGTTTGTAATCCAGGAGATTGCCGATCTCGTTATAGATACGCAGTCCAGCATAGCGACCTTTTGATAATAATAGCTTTTTTTTAGGTACCTCTTTTACAAATGCCAGTTTGCCTTTAGTTAATTTAAAGTCTACTTCATTTTGAAGATTGATTTCAGGGTCTACATAAGCATCGTAAAACGCATCTAAAAATAGCCAGTTCTCATCAATTGTGTACACATAAGGATAATCCTCATCCTCAAGGTACGTAGGCTCACCAAACTCAAACTCTTGCCATACTTTTGTAATACCAACAGTATGCTCATTTATCTCATTTATATCATACCGAGCTAAAAGAGAAATATCGGTAGGTAAGGATAAAATAGATGCAGCATGTGATGTTACTCGTAAAATATCTTTCGGCTTAAACTTTTCAGTCCAAAAGTCTGGTGTTAAGGTCTGAAGCCATGAGTTATAACGTTGCATAGGCTACGCCTCCACATCAACTTTTATCAAGTCTTCATTTGTGTACCAGCAGCATGTACGCATAGAAATCTGTGACCGATCTTCGATTATAAATTTCAAGCTGTCAGATTCCAAAGGACGAAGAATAGAATCTTGAGGTTGACGGTATAAATCAAGACCAATACGTTCCATACGTAGATCCTCGGTTAAATAATAACATTTTACATCGATCGGCAAGTGTACCATCATAACCCCAGCATCACGAATAATGTGAGCAATTTCAGCTACCTGGGGATAATCGGAATCTCGCAATTCATTTACATACTGAGCTATTGCCTGTTTTACCTTTGCAATCGCAGTACTCGATTCAATATCTGAGACTTTTATTGAAGCAGTGAATACCAGCGGCCACATTTGTTTTACAAGATTATCTGTATGCAACAGCTCATTATTAGAGTTGTTTACAAAATCTTCAACATCTGAGATACTTGATGTTAAGCTGCTCATAGGAGAAGCCGGGGTAAGCAATGGTACCTCTTCTTTTACAGAACCACGCAGTGATGTATCATTAGGAAGCAGGTTTGCATCATTCCATGCCTGCATTAGTTCTTCAGGTTCATTGATCAAACTCTTGCCATTAAAAGCTAATGGAAATCCCAGCGGAGCTACATAACCGCTTTTTATATTAAAGGTATTATTGCGAATATAAATATCACATTTACCACCAATGTGTACAGTGCCTACACCACGTATATTTACCAGGTCACGAATCATTTCATTATCTCTGATACCTACGGGTACTACTTCCTGAATATTATCAAAGTTATCACGTAAAATAGCTTTAACAGTTTTATACGCAAAGAGTCCCCGTAATGCCAGTTCATCCTTGCCTCTATTATAAAACACATAGTTCGATTCTACAATACCGCCATCACTTGTATCAGCAAGAAAATATGCTCTGCGTACAAAAGCAGCTACAGAACCCGTAACTGTTACGGCGTCATTAGTTACTGCATTATAAAAACTACCTGTACCAAGTGATCTAACAGAGACATCAACATAGTAACCATTAACATCATCACCTGGCAGCTCATTTTTAGTTACAAAGTGGTCAGATACTACTTCATATGTTCTGCTATTACTAGCTTCCCATACATCGCCCGCACTTATATAAATATCAGACTTAGATCCAAAGATTACTCGAACTACACCTGTTACATAGTTGCCTGTACGTCTGGTTAAAAAATACCGGCTCATCAAACGTTCAAGGTCTTCATTGTCCATAGATACATAATTTTGCAATCCTACAGATTCCTGAAGTCTCTTTGCACCTTCTGCTTGACGTGTCCAGATCATTGCAGCCGGACGTATTAACATTTCGTAAATAGGAGTGCCCGGACCACAATCTAAATTGGGATAGGCATCGGAAAGAATATTAAATATTCTCGTTTCCATATTGACTGTTGTATCAAAATTATCAGTTATCGCCATTGTTTCCTCCTTTCTCAGTTTACTTTCATCGAATATACTATCGATGCAGCTTTAGCCGGAGTAAACCGTACAGTGATGGAGATTTGATTAGCAGCATTTATATCAAGTGATATCAATTCTATAGATGTAATGATATCATCTGCTGTTTGTGTATTTTGAGAGCTTTCAAGACTCTGGAGTTTAAAGAACTGTCTAATAGCTTCAGATACCTGGTCTCTTACAAACACTTTTGTCTCTGTAGTATCAACAACATTCATTCGTACTAACTTAGAGAGCTTTGTCCCAAACCAGGGACGAATAGGATCAGTACCTACCCCGGTCATTAAAATAACTGTAAATTTCTGCATTGCCCTAAGGGGTCCTGCCACTTTATCATAGGGATCAAGTGTATAACTAACACGAACAGGACCAATATTGCTTTCAAGCCTAGGTGTCATTATTAAACCTGAAATCATGATTTAAGTGCTTCCCCCTTTGCCTCAATTTTACTTTGAACTTTTTCAGCCAAAGCCTTACCTTGCTCTGTAACTTCTTCGGCAGTGCTCGTTAATCCACCAACAGCACCTGCCATATTTTTTATATCATTTACTGCGTTAATCATTTCTGTTCGTTTTTGAACACTGGCTATAGCTGATATAGAATTTTCTAACGCTTTATAATCCACGTTGATCTTTGTAGGATCTACGATATTTAATTTATCACTGGAGAATTCGTTTAAAATACCCATGATGCCGCTTAATGCGTTTGCATAGCCTAACGCTGTAAAAACAAATTGAGTCAGGGAATCCCCACCACTACTTTCAGACGTAGCTTCTTCCTGAGTCAATTGACTGCCAATAGTAGGCATCGTTTTATCTTTGGCACGCTCAATAAGTGTCTTAGCACTGGTAAGCGCGATATGAATAGCATCTGCACTGTTATACGCAGATGAAACTCGGCTTACGGAACGGTAGCCCGGAGGGAAGATAGAATAGGTAGAACGCGGATCATCAAGGTTACCCAATGTTCCTTTAGGGGAAACCCAAATACCTGAGTAGTCTAATCTTCCGGAACCCTGGACTCCGATATGTACATTGTCTCCTTCGTTGACCTCTGCTTCAAATATTACAATTCGGAAGGTAGTATCTTCGATGATCTCAGTATACTCCGTATTTCCGACTTTCATATACGCAGTGGCAGTACCGCCCTGGGCACGAACAGAGCCAATAAACAAGCAAGTAGTTGGAGTAGTATATGTTAACGGCGTATGCCAGTTATAATTTTTATCAGCTTTGGGGAACGATGAAATCGATAGATACCTAACTGGTAATCCCGAATACAAAGTTTCCAGGATTTCTCCTGAGCAGCCATCTACTGCTTCATTTTCTTTCCATGTATCTATTCTATAAAAATAAGGGTCGTCATTACCAACGGGGTCATTGTCTTCCACTGTTTTAACAGGCGGACCATATGATCCTTCGATGATACGTTTAGCCAGAGTATCTAAATTTTCATCATTTTTTAGATACTTCATATCATCTATATTAGTAACATACCCAATATAATAGGTTATATCCGAAATAGTTCCATATTTTAAACTGTTTGTCTGGGTATAACCCAATGAATCTATTGGTGTACGTTTCTGCTGATAAGTTTCATAGTTAATTGTACCTACAAGGGCATTATAGCTATCACAGAGAATGTTATAGCCTGAAATAGAAGCATCAAGGTCTGTATAGCAATCAATAGTTATAGTTACAGTAGGTGCATATTTAACTTTTATATCTCGAAGATCAGGCTCTGTTGCATCCAGCGATTCCCGTGAAAGCATACATTCGTCACCTTTTATCTCGATATATTTTTTTAACAATTCAGCAAATTTATAATTTGTAGAGATCCTAAAAGTATCGGTATCTGTATGACGTGTACCTTTTAATGGATGGAGAACTATCATAGCCTTACCTCGTTAGAAGCCTTCAGACGCTGTATTAAGAGCTTCTCGTACAACTCCGATAACTTCGTTTTTCTTTTTATTATACATATGTGGTGTAAGTTTTAAGTAAGTCCTGATTTTGGAGTCAGGCAATTCTACTTTGCCGCCATAACCAGTTGTATGCTCAAGTATATATTTACCAGGATTATCAAGCACATGATAAGCATAGTATAACGCCTGTTCAGTAGGATCAGTCTCATGCACGCCTGGGTCAAACGTCTGTTTACTCTCTACCAGTTCACGACGAAGCCTGGTAGTAGCGTCAATAACTTTCGGCACTGACCACCCGGTAAACTCGGCTATCTCCTGGTGAGTCGGTTCTCTATTAAGAGCTTCCGACAGATATTCAGTAGCCTCAGTGATTGGTCGGAATTTAAAGTGTACATTCTCCGGAATACGGATAGCATGCTGGTTACTGATATTTTCACGGCTTACTTTTTTGTAAGTATTGATTACATGTGTTGATAACTTGGCTCCCATTGCAGGATTATAAGTATCAAAGGCTTTTAACGTAAGCTCTTTTAGCTCTGCTTCTACAACAGAGTACGGCCGTACATTGCTAAGCTTTCTGGCATTGCTTACAATGACACCATGGAATTTTTTCAATAAATCCCATTTAGCTTGAATATTACCTTGTTTATATTTACGCCAAAGTTCCAAATCGGAATCGGAATATTGATTAGATGCCTTAAGGCCAACTTTACCCTCTTGGAACCCGACTAACTTAGGTCTAACCATTTTATTTCTCCTTTCACATTCTTTCTTATGCTTTTATTATACCTGGATTGGTATAAGTATATTGTATAGATACTAGGTAATAGTATCAAAATTTTAATAAGGAGGCCGTTAATATGATAAACGACGTAAAATTAAGAAATCACATTTTAAAGGTATTTCAGGAATCCCCAGATCATCGAGAAGTAACACAAGCGTTAATTAAATTTATTCAGGATGAATTAAAGTTCAATTACAAACTTACTCCAGAATTACAACATGAATTAGTTCACAGATTTTTCTATGAAAAATGCTGCTATGGGGTAACGGTACCCTATACCCGTAAAGATGACTGGAAATTTGGTATAGAATTGGAGTCTGGTAAACTTATATTATTAGTACTATCCTTTGATATTGTTGACCGCTGGCTTAGAGATGTATATGGAGGATACGCATGGGGAAACACTGATCTCGATTGGGCAATATATGGTAAAGTTCAAGGTATGTGCGTAAGAACTCTTATAGATTGGTTTTCAATTGCAATAGTATTAAATGACACTTCTTCTACTAAAGAAATAACACCTACCCCAAGAAAAGAATTTGAAGATATATGCCCTACAATCGATGCCTTTTTAGCCGATGTATTCAACAAAGCATCTCTAAAAGAACTTGCAGATATGTATTTTACTTTAACAACATTAGATGCTAAATCTTTAGATTTAGAACTAGTTACAAAAAGGCATGAAAAGATGTGCAATGATATCCAGGAACTTAATATACATAATATATATTCAACGTTATTAGATAAACTGGAAAAAATCTTTAAAAGTATATGCATCGTTATATCTGCAGACGCGGAATCTAAAGCTGAGTGTAAGGAATTACCTGTCCCTCCAGTAGAGGTTCCACAAACTGAAACTAAACCTGCAACCAAGCCTCAAGAAAATAGACCTCCTCGTCAGGAAAGATTTAAAATCCTAATTAAGAAGTTCAGAGATGACGTATATAAGAAAGTAGTGTTCCCTGCAAACTTTAATGAAGATAAATTTCATGATCGCTTCGATAAACGTATGGCTTCGTATATTAGGCGTAATCAGATAAAATCTGAGGTGAATCCTGACCTGGCAATGAGGATACTAGATGAAACTCATGGTCTTATGGCAATACTCCCATTCTATGTAGAAAATGATAAAATTATATATCCTGGCAAATTTATTGGGAGCTTTAGGCGTGATGAAAATGTCCTGTGTAGGTTTACGAAGAATTTTGGATATCCAATGAGTTTACATGCTAATACTAATGGATATATCGCAGACGGAACAGATTTTATACCTGGAAATGTAGGTGATATATTAAAGGATTTTGCAGAACACAGTCAATATAATAGATTTCTAGCAATACCTATCGAAGTATTAAACAAGGAAATCATGGATGTCGCTGAAGATACTCTTGTAAATCCATAATACTAAAAGAGGCGATGTTAATCATCGCCTCACTATTTTTACAATGAAAATTCTTTTTACGGAAGCGGTGAGAAATAATAATGGATATATTCGTTATAATAGGTACAACATTAACAATTGTAAGTATATGTATTTTGGTTTTATATATAGGCACTAATTGGGGTAAACTGAAAAAAGGTACAGTCATCCTTTTAGTTTTGTTGAATGCACTAATACCGACACTTACATATATTTATACAGTACCCCGTATGGATAATGAAATTCAGGATGTACGTACTGCAATTGCAAATAAACAAAAGATAATAATGATAGATACGTCATATCTATGGGCTTCCCAAATAAATAGGTTGCACAAAGAACTTATAGAAGCTGGATATACGCAAGATTCATGGTTAGTTTTTACTATAAAGGAGGAATAAAATAATGAATATTTACGACAAAGGAACAGGGGTTGCCCTGGTAAGCAAGAAAAACGAGGTATTATTAGGATTACGAAGTGATGGTCAGGGCTGGGGACTTGCAGGTGGGAAAATCGAAAACAATGAAATGCCGTTTGAAGCAGCTATGCGAGAATGTGCAGAAGAATTCGGTTATGTAGTAGAGAACCCAGATAATATGAAATTTGTAGGCAGATTCTTTGCTCCTGCAATTATAAAAGGCGAAAAACAAATGGTTCGCAGTTACATATTTATGTACAAAATTCCAACAATGGATATTAAATTAGGAGAAAGAACAACTGAAATGACTGAACTCAAATGGTTCTCAAGAGAAGAAATAATGTCAGAAGCTAATCTTTTTCCACCTACACTTGTAGCTCTTAATCAAGTATTAAAAATGTTAGATTCTACTATTGAAGGAGATAATTGACAATGAAACTTACACGAGAAGCTATTGATGCTGTAATTGCCAAAGCTAAAACAGCTAAGAAAAACAATCAGAAAACTATTGAAATTGACCCTGATGAATTGATTAAACTTTGTTTTGCTATAAATTCTGAACGAAGAAATAATGTTATGCTAAACAAAAAATATTCAGTGCTTACAACTAAATATAAGAATCTGGAAAAAGAACTTTCACAATATACATATCAAACTCCAGACACGATTAAGCCTAAAATAACGTACCTACGTTGACCTGCATTGACTTATATGGTATACTAAAGTTAGTATTAAATAATAACTTTGGAGGTATACGCAATGCAAGTAATCAGTTCCTTTCCTACTCTTGAAGAGTTTAAAGAATTTTGTTCTCTTGAATTTGAGAACGTAAGTAAAAGCTATAGTAAGGATATTTTTATTAATCCCATAACTCTTAGTATGGCAGAACAATGTTACGGTGAAGCAGAATATACATCTCTGCGTGCTTTCATAGATAAGCATGGTCTTAGAATTGGGGACCATAGCCAGGACATTAAATCCATGGCTAAATCCAGCAGAACCTTTGATTCTGTATGGTACCCTCAGCCTGATTATATTCAACTCCCTACCCGCGGCACTGCACGCTCTGCAGGTTACGACTTTTTCCTGCCGAAGGACGTAACAGTTACAAGTGATGAACCGGTATTCATAGGACTTGGTGTTAAAGCTTATATGCAAGCAGATGAATGGCTTGCACTGTATATCAGGTCCTCTCTGAGTAAAAAAATGTATCTCCTGAACGGTACAGGAGTCATTGACTCAGACTATGCAGACAATGAAGATAACGGTGGGGAGATTGGTGTTATGGTTCAGTTATATCCGGGTATCGAACCTGTAGAACTTAAGAAAGGGGAACGAATTGTTCAAGGTATTTTTCAAAAGTACTTAACTGTAGCACTTGATATTCCCAGAAAAGCAATCCGTCAAGGCGGGTTTGGTTCTACAGGTAATTAACATGAAAGTACCAATATACATTTCCCGTACTGAGAATTTCAATGTAGATACCCTTCCTGGACTAACTACTCTGCCCTCGTCGAAATACATAGCTTATATCTTTGAGGTATCACTACTGGCAGGCGGCGATTCGTACTCGGATATACTAGATCAAATCTACGATACCCTGGATTCTGAAGTATATGGACCCGCGATGATATCTGTACTAAGTAATCTACCTGAGAACCACAGGCTGCACCCAGTTCCCAAAGGATCACTGCTTACCTTGCAGGACATCGATATCGAGGCTTTCCTTAGCAACTAAATAATAAAACAGCTAGAGCTCTGATTGATACGCAAGTACCTCTCAGAGCTCTAAATTTTATCTGTATTGAATTTTTTTAGCTAGCACGGTCCAACCATATAAGTCATCCCGTAACTTTGATCCTGAGTCATCTACGCGCACGTGGTGACCCTTTGCTGTTAACTCTGCTGCCATGGTTTCAGCGTTAGCTTTGGCTTCAGCCTCTGTAGCACCGAAAGCTGAATACACAGTATCTTTTATATCATGCTGGATTAGAACACTCATGGTTACTCATGTTCCTCAATGACTTCAATGCCATACGCAATTGCTGCCATGTTTTCTATCTTGCAGCCACGATATTTCTCGAAATCTTTTACAAAATAAGCTACATCTGCGGTGCTCAGTGCTATCAAAGATTTACCCAGTGATGCTAATGGATGGTCTGAACCTGCCATACCAAAATAGCTATCTACTATCTCAATATCATCATCGTCAAAACGCTTTTTTATTCGTTTTACTGCTCGTTCACGTTCCCGAAGAATTTCTACCTCGGTTTTATTCGCCATAGGCTGGGAGATAAATACTTTTATCATGTTTGCCACCTTTCTCAACGCACGTCAGCGTTACTCAACGCAATACCTTTATTAACAATATCTGACATATACTCTTTGAGCCGCGCCTGGATAGTCTCGTCAAAGAATTGAGACCCTTCACCATTTTTGAAGTACCAGTAATTCTGGTCCTCTACTATAGTCGCACCGTCAGCTACTTCTTTTAAATAGCTTTCAATGTCCGGCGTTTCTCTCCAGATTTTTTTTAGCGAACTACTTACGGTTTTGTTAGACTGATTATACCCCTCTATCAGACCTGGAACATCCTCATTGGACACTGGTTTGATATTATCGCCTAACATATCCTTATAAGTTGCGTCTATTTTATCAGCGTACTCAGATTCTACGATTGGAAACGCTTCAGGTGCTGCCTCATAGTCCCCATGGGCACACGTAAAAGATATACTGGTAGTCTGAGAACGATCTGTTATATTATGAGTAACATCTGTGATATATCCATATATATTTAGCTGCTCTACAGTGGATTCAACACTTACAAAAGGAAATCCTGGTACTAAATAGGGATTAAAGTAACACTCCGCTGTACCATTGCGATATCCATAACGCTGCCTTAAAAGCTCATAACGAGCTAGTCTGGCAATTGTCATGCCAATACCTACCTGTTCAGCTTTGCTGGCTGGCATTGACAGCGTATACTTATCTTCGTCCTTACCAGAAGAAGAACTGCCTTTTAATTTACTCGACTTTAAGTATAGCCAGATATCCGCACCTTTATTTACCGTAGTACAGCGAACACCATTTTCTTCTTCAAACTTTGTTATATTAAGCATAGGGCATGTTTTATCTGTAAGATTTGCATGTTCCTCGCCTAACGATGCTACAAAGTTTTTATGGATAGGCATGCCGTTCCGAGTTACCTCTTCGTCTTCCGAGTCTATAAATAGCATACAAAGTAACCTGGAAAGTTCACCGCCTGATCTATTAAAGACTTGGCCTATAGGGTCTGATACCTGTAAAATACGAGTAGGCTCCTGTTTCATAGGCCTGCTATAACCGATGCCTGCTTTTATATTAGGAAACAATACATTACAGGACGGAGCTTGGATAAACAAGGTTTCCGGTTTACAAAGTATTGTATAATTATTCTTCAGATTAGGGACAAAGTATATCTGGTGGTAAAATTTAGACATGAACTTCGCCAAGTATTCATACAGTGTTTGTTCACCGTCTTCATTGAAATCCATGTTCATCTGAGTATTAAACGCTAATGTACCGACAAACGATGCAAAGTCGATAATACCAGTTTCTGTAGCTTTTGCCCCTGCAATACCCGCGCCGGTAATCTTAGCTTCATTTTTTTCAGTGACTTCAGAGTCAAACCCTGCAAGATTAGCACCATCAGAGGTTACATTGGCAAGCATTTTGTCTACAGAGTTAAGTGCATTACCAACAATTGCAGAACCACCACCAGAAGCAATAGCGCTAGACAACTTATTAGCTGCAGCTAATTGGGTCTCACTGAGAGTTTCAGGTCGTGAGTTCCAAGACTCAGAAAAATTTGTACCCTCCTGGATATCATAGTTTTTCTTTATGGAGTCCTTTATAACTTCACCCTGAAGGTTACCTGGGGGATATACAATGATATCCGCTGTCTGACGGCCAAAATTTATCGCCTCAGTATAGCTGAAACACGGAATATCAATGCGTGTCGTATAGTTACCTAAATCACTGGACATTGCACTTCCGGTATCATTTGCAAGATACTTTGTACCATTGATATCTACTATTGAGCCATAGGGTATCTTAGTTGGGTCAACTGCAATAGTTTTACCAGGAACAACAGGCGTACCTGTAGACCCCACGCCATCATCTTTACCATTTTCTATTTTACTATTATAGGTATATGCTGTAAGTTCAACATTACTTATTCTATATGCGTCTGTACTGGCCATTATGTATATTTCTCCCCAGATGGTAAGTCATTAAAAGCTATATATCCTGCAATTTCCCCATTAAACATATATGTAACAGAAGAATCATGAACAACTCCGTTTCTAGATGTAGATGCTTGGTAACATCCACCATTACCATCACTCATTACAATATGTCCTAAGTCCTTACCTACAATAATTGCATCCCCTGCTTTAGGAACATAGCCATCATTAGCTTCATGCCAAACTCCTTTTTCACGAGCTTCTTTAAGCATATTAGGTACATATCTACTGTTCCAATCTATGCCACTACCATTAACAGAAGTTTTTATAAGTTGTCCACAGTCTGTACCATTTTGAGGAGTTCCGTCGCCACCTAAAATATAAGGAGTACCAAGAGCCGACTCCGCATTTTGAACAATAGATTCACTATTAGTACCAAATCCACCAGTTCCTATTTCACCGTTTGCTTCATATAATTTATAATCTATCCCAGTACTTGTTTCAAAGTTTATGTCAGTTGTTGGAACTATACTTGATGCTGGATTATCACTATATTTACCTGTTATAGCTCCCCCAACACTCCCAGCACCACCTTTATTGCGTTCAATGCTCCAGTCTACCAAAGGTGCATTTTTAGCAACTTCACTTACACCATAAATTCTATCTAAAATCTTTAGTCCATTAGGTTCAGGTCCTAATTTTTGATAAAACCACTTACCCACCGAGCCTTTGTCCTTGCCACCCTCGATAATATTCTTCAAGATCTGGTAAACAAGATCGCCCATGCTCTGAAATGATTTACGCTCGATAAGTTTACTGATTATATCTACCTTTACTTTATCAAAGCCGGACGCTACAGTTACCAGAGTAGCATTCCCTAACATTGTTGCAGAAGGTAAACTCATATATTGCGCTGCAGGAAGGCTCATAATTTGCATCAAAGCCAGATATGCAGTAGAATGTATCCCCGTAATAGTCATTTGAGCACCACTGGGATCAATAGAATAACTAATACCTGATAATTCACCATCGAATAACAGCCGATATTTATACTCGCCGGTGCTATCCGGTAATAAATCTCTATAAATTATGTGGATCTTTGTTGTTTCAGGTAAATCACGCAAAAAAGAGCTCGCCTGTAATACAATAGTACAAGTCGGAGGAGCAGATATTCCGTAAGAAACAGCGACAGAACTGTGCGGGATCTGTACTCCCTCTAAAAATACCTTGGTATCTAAAAAAAACACATTGGTATCAGGGGAATCACCAGGACCACTATTGGTTTCCTTCTGGTTTGCATCCTCAGCAGTATCGCTTTCCTTCTCCGCTTCAACAGTTACACCCGGTAACTCATATGAAGCTAAGCCATCTTCTGCTTTCTTCTCTATGATTTTCGCTTGGTCTTCATATATTGAACCTATTTTATTACCTTCATTAGCCATTAATCATAGGTCCCCCTTCCTATCTTGCCTGAATAATATCTGGAACCATACGGTTTACCCGTGATAGAGCTGATTGCCCCCGAAACCTGGTTTGCTACCGTTAACGCTTTATTTACTTCCTGCATTTCCTTACTGGTAGTAACCTTATTCACCCAGCTTGACACTGAATCTACAAAGCTTTTCTTTTCTGATGTTTTTGCAACCTCTTTGGGGTCCTTTGTTACTTCTTTTTCGATATCCGCTTGCTTTGTTTCATCCGATGTTTCTTCTGCAACTTCCTCTGCAGTGTTTTCAGGCTCAGTTACTGAGCTATCATAGCCATACGCTTTATTCGGTGGGGGCTGGATAACTACTGCAGTCATACTAAACGGTATAACGTTATCCTGATCTGATACCAACGAGTTATTTATTGATACCGGATAACATGTATACGATGTAAAATCTGGGAAAGTTATTTTAAGACTGCACCTAAACTGTGCTAATTTACTTGCCCTGATAAAAAATTTATAGGCATTGAGAAACGAGATAAACCAGGAACCCTCTGCAGATGCATCAAAGGGCAACAGACCTGATATTACCAGGATCTGAGGTTCTGCGCCAGAAAATGTAGCTGCAAAGTTATCCCCAATAGTCGGCATAATACTTTGCCGTTCCATTAAGTTCTCTTGTACAGATGTTATTATAATACTAGTATAACCGTTTATCAAGTGGTTGTATACACTTTGCAGTAAATCTTTATCCTCACCTGCAATTTGACTTGTTAAAGCCGTTGTTTCACCTTGCAGTTGCATATAAGCTCTACGAGAATCGTCATCTGTACCATCGGTATATGTAAAATCAACAAGTCTACCAGAGCCATGCCTGTACAAAGCTCCGATATCCATTGCGGTCTGTGATCCCACTGCTGCCTGTGCAGCCTCAGAGTTTTGAACCTCATCAGTCATCCCCGCTAAAATGCTATTAGATGAAATAGCACCTGGAACATCTTCCAAAGATAATGAACTGCCAAGATTTGCAGAGTTTAACAGTTCAGTAGCCTTGGAGTCAGACATAATCGCATTACTATATGTAGACGCAGGAGATGCACTTTGAGAGCTAAGAGTATGCTCATCAATCTGTCTCTGGATCGAAACTTCCATCGAGTTTAAGCTGGCAAGCATTGCAGCTTCATTTGCAGAGTTTTTAACCAGGTTATACGTTGTCTGCATAATGTTTTCTCGATCCTGATAGGTACTGTTATTAAATAGAACTCCAGCTTTTACTTGTAAATTTGCAATATTGGCAAGTTTATTTTTAACACTGGAACTTATATCTTCATAGGGTGTATCGACTGCCATTAACTATGTCCACCTCCTTACGACCCATATCCTAAGTCAAACGTTGTAGGGGGCATACCATTTAGTCCCCTTTTTTTCTGTATATTCTGCCTGTTGTCCCAAGTCCACCAATTAGGTTTGAAACTGGTTTCCCCTGTAATACTATTGAATTTATCCCTAGCTTTTTCTGCTTTTTCTTCCGGTGCAGTTGACATTATTACTCGAACTGCAGGTTTACCAGCGCCATCTTTGTCTACCGCGGTATCAATAGCACTCTTGGTAACTCGTGCCATCTTCTCAGTAGATTGCTGAGTTTCCTCTTTTTGGAGTTGAATAGCTCGTGTTACTATGCTGTCACGGATGCTTTCACGGTTGGATGCGTTTACTTTATCGATATTCAATGATTCACCAAATCGTTCTTGGATCTCATTGTCACTCATATTATAAACACTGCTTATAAACTCTTTTGCACGTGCTGCTTCGTCAGTCAGAGCGGTAGAACTCATAATAAGTTTACCAAGTCCACCAGGAGTAATTGCAGCCTCAGCAGCGCTTTGACCATTTTTCAGTTTAAAGCCAATGTCAGACAGTGTTGTATCAAGTTTTCCACGGGTATCATCAACCATCTTGAACCCGACGACATCACGGAATAACTTGGCTGTATCTTCTTTGTACAGCTTTTCATAGTCACTGGTACCATTCGGAGTTTTATCAGAGAAATCTCGTACCTGCCTACGTGCCCATAAGCTTCCCTCTTCTCGTAATCGAGATACTGCACTTGATAATTCTTTATTTTTTATTTTTCGTGCATAAGATGCTACCTGATCTGCGCCAGGACCTTCTCCTGGGCTATAATTACCAGAAGTATACATTTGCAGGATCTGACCAAAGGCTTCAATTTCCTCTGGTGAACTGTCGCTGGACATTAAATCAGCGAGTCCTGTCTCTGTAATACCCAGATTCTCCAGTAATCTATTAGCACCGGAAGACATTAAGTTAAACCCTTCAGTACCGGGTACTAAATTAGCATAACGTTCAGCTCCGAACTGACTGGCAAAAGGCATTGCAAACTCTTTTACTCTGTCCAGTTTTCCTGCAACCATTACCTTACTTAGATTACTTTGGTTTCTATTCGTATCCTTGGCATACGTTAAACCAACACCTCCAAGATACTGGTCAACTGTGATATTAATTCCCTGACTACGTAATTGCTGTACATATTTCTCTGCACGTTTACGAACATTGGGATCACTACCATACCCGGAGGCAATAAAGTCCGCAGTACCCGCGATTCTCCCGCCAGCTACGTTGTCTTTGACAAACTGGTCACCAAAGACCTGACGCAGAGAGTCAGTGCTAAATACGTTTTTCTTGCGTAACGCCGCATACATAGCATCAGCCTGTGTCGCCATGACACCGTTACCCTTATTTATAAACAGATCTGCTGCTGCACGCAGCGGGTCTGCTGCAGTACCATTTTCCTCGTAGTCGCTAAATACGTTTTCAATATCTTTTACAGTAGTACTTCCTTTTAGCCAGGCATACATGTCACCCAGTGCTTGATCTTTACTCATAGTATTACCAGATGCGATCCTGTTCCACATATCTGCATACTGGAATCCCATATTAGTATCAAGCATAGCAGTTAACCTATTCTGGTCTGCATTACCTGTAATACTGGAATACAATGACAAAACACTACTGCCCAAAGTATCACGGATACCTAATCTATTCCACGAATTATACAAATCAGAAGCTTGGTACCTACTACCAGTAGCACGTGAATCAGCGCCTCTGGCTACATTAAGTGCCCATCTGTAATTACGGAGACTCTCACCTGTTAACGGTACATTAGTGCGTGCGCCATTACCCTCAAGAGTCCCGTCGAAGGAGTTACTGAACCAGTCTCCCAGTGCACGGCCTGGATTTAAAATAAGATTTTTATGGACTTTACTTGTAAAACGTTCAACACCTTCACCTATACGCTCAATAAATCTACCTGGTCCCATTTGAGCACGCATGTTTTCACCGACACCCAAAATATACTGCTGATTTGCATTACGCTCAGCAGTTCTCATATAGCTCGGCTGGACCATTTGCATCGCATAGGCTTTAGCTGTTGCAGCATCTATCGGATTCCCATTGCTTTCCATGATGTTCTGAAGATACATGGCGACCATGTTTGTACGATCAGATGGCGATAATGTAGGGTCATTCAACCCAGGCATCTGGGAAACTACGCTCTCCAGGATATCACGCATGTTATTACTTAGTGTCCCCTGGTTAGCCATGTCAGCAGCGATATTATTTCTATTCATATAGTAATTGGATATACCACGTAACCCCTGGCTAAACATATTATGCGCGCCTTGAGCTATTGCACCAAAATACCCGTTGTTTCGCATAGTGTTACTAAACATCTGCTGATTAAAGCCAGATCCCTGCCAACCGGAAGCCAGCAGCGGCATACCAATATTATTACTGTTAAGAAGTGTAGCCTGAGCTGCAGATATTTTCCCTGCTATAGTAGAAATACCACCGCCGGATGCGATATCTGCGGTACTCAGACCTCTGCGTTTTTCAAGTTCCGCAAGGTAAGCAAGGTTTTGCATTGTAGGCTGGATACCTATGAACGCAGGGTTACCATACTGACCAAATGCTGCAGCACTCATATTCATGGACTGATTCAACAGCGTAGCAGCATCGACACCCATAGCCTTACTATAACGGAACGCATCTGTACCTATATTTTGGGCTGCACCTGTTGTTTGAAACAGATTAACACCCATGTCCTTCATTTGTTTCACAGCCTGCATGGTCTCCTGGATATCTTTGTTACCCATTACACCTGTCAGGAATTTAACTACCTGACCTGCCTGCTTAAGCTGCTGCAGCATTTGTTCCGGAGATGTACCTTGGAACATATTGCCCTGCATGCCCATCATTGCGATATCACGCATACCCGACATATTAAGTCTGGGCATCAGGGAGTTTGTATTCATTATTTCAGAGAACGCCAGGTCTTCCATACCTGTAGCAACAGTTTGAGCTTCACGTAAACTAAACTGAGATCTGAATCTCGGTGACATACGGCGAATGGCAGAGACATCACGGTTATGTTCCTGAGCTGCAGCTACCATCGGATCTACTACAGCGCCAACTAATGCACCTGCAGCCATACCAAATGGTACACCCAGCATCATCCTGCCTAAATTGCTGCTAACACCGAGGGCACTGCCTGCCCATGCACCGCCTGCTGCACTGCCTGCCATGTACGCACCAGTGTTTATAGCAGCACCGGTTATCCCTGCGGCAGCACTGCTTAACCGCATAGGCATTTCTCTGTTACGTTCTAACCAATATTCCATTGGAGATACGTTATACGGCGGATTTGCAAATAGCATCCCTGTTAAGGATTGATTCCCTGCAAACTGTGCATATCCACGGGATAATCCACCGTAATAAGTATTCAGCTTACTAGCAGGTACGTACTGTGAATTTAATAAAGATGGATCATTTATATTAAGTTTTGTTCCAACCAGTCTAACACTGTTATTCAACGAAGACAACGTTAGATTCAAGGTTTGGAAACTAAACGCTAAGGAATCACGAAAAGATTGGAGAGTACTGCTGAGATCCTCACGCACTCCTGCCATCCGATCGGAATTAAGGGTATTCTGATTAAGTCCCCTAACCGGCGGGACAAATCGTGCATCCAGGTTTTGATTTGAGTTATTATAATCCATTGGTCCCATAGATCTCTTGGTACCCTCCTTTCTTTATTTAAAAACGAACAGGTTTATACTTAGCCTTCCACTCTTCAATTGGTAATTCATAGCCGCCATCTTCCAGCTTAGTAGCTAAAAAAACGTCCAAAGGAAGTACCATGCGGAGATCCCCCGCGGTATCAATGAGTTCAAGTTTCTCAACTACCTCAGGTAAATCAAAGTCCGGCATTTTATACGTAGTAGCCCCATTTACCATTCTAGCACTATTGTACCATAATTGTAAATGTTTCTTTAGTACATTGTATTGTCCTACATCAGAACTGAAAATCAACGGGCCTTTTGCTCTTACATTGTTTAACATGATAAATATATTCCTCATTTCTTTAAATTTTAATACTATTCTCTCTGGTAGTTATTATACCGGAAATAAAAATAAAAGGACTGGGATTTCTCCCAGCCCCTTCATTCTATGATCCCAGATTACCGGTTTTTTAAAGGATTACCAATGTCTTTACGATTAGTTTCAGCCTTTAAAAAATATTCCTTATAGTCTTCCGGAGTTACTTTAGGTACCGGTTTGTGGAACCTGTTGTACCAGCCTCTCAACTTTTCAGAGTAAGGTGCAGAGCGGAACACTGGGTACCGGGTGAGGAAATCGCGGCGTGATCTGATTGCATTTATCTTCTTAGCCTTTTCTGCATCACCCAATCCGGTTACGGTCTTCAACTTGGTTAACTCCGCCTCATCTGCGGCGGCCTGAAATTGATGTAAGGCGTATATGGTAGAACCAGCGGCAGTTGCCATACCCGCATTAGCTCGCATCATTGGAGCTACTGCCTCCGGGGGTATTTTTATGTTCTGGTTCTTCATAACACTGTTTTTAAAAGCCATCTGATTGATTTTATGGGCACCTACTGTAGCAGCAGTGCCTGCAATCGCCCGGCTGTCCCTATCCAGGTTTCTCGATGTATAATAAACACTTGCAGGTAATAACCACTGAGATACATCAGCAATCACCTGGTTAAGCTTAGATGCCTTGGAAGAATCAACTTCTAGCGCTTTATCCAACTTCTCAGCATGCCCACCTAAAGTCATGTTTTTGGCAGCAACATATGCACCAGCTAATGCCCCTGCTACACCTGCCAAAGCTTTTTTCTTATGGTTGCCAGGGTCATCTTTGATAGTCATTATAGCATTTTTAGTATCACTGAAAATACTATGCGGCCCATTTACAGTAATACTGGTTTTCTTACCGTCATCTTTGATCTCAATGACATCTTTGCTAAACTCCGGATGACGCTTTAAAAATAACTTTCTTAATTCATCTATTGCCCCTGCAGTCTTTATTTTCCTGGTAATAACACCTTTGGCACTTCGTCTTGCCTTTTCGAGCTCATCCTCAGTATTTGCATACATGGAATGCACTCCGGCAAGTGTTGTTGCGCCTATACCTACTTCAGCCAGTGTAGCTTTATTTATAGTAGTCGGGCGTTTGGACAAGATCGCTTTTAATAAATCTTGTTGTGCCATATGTCACACCTCCTGCACCAGCACCAATGAGTGCACTGCCCAACAGTTTCTTACCAACGGTATCTTTGACTAACTTTGCCTTAACACTGGCAGTCTTTGTACTACCTTGAAATACACTGTCGATATACTCACGGGTCTCAGTGTCAACTCCCAGTAAATCTGCAGCAGTCTTTGTGTTACCAATGATAGTCTGTGCATCCCCTTGCGCCCATTGTTTAAATACAGGACTTTCTCTGTCTGGCGTTGTTGGACCAGGATCTGTATTTACATACTCCGTAAAGTCATAATAATCTGTAGGTACAGCACTGTTAGGCGACTCAAACGAAGGGGTATCTGTAGCTTCTATCAGCTCGACAGGTTTATCAGTTACCATTTTGGATGCATGCTTTTTCTTAAAAGACTCCAGTGCTTCACGTGCATATTTATACGTATCATAGCCACCATCTGTAATATTAGTAGCATCGAAATCTGCAGACGGAGTTTTAGTAGCATGTTCTACACCTTTGTATACCCCCGTTAGGGCACTGCCAGCCACGACTCCCCTTGCTAAATTTGTTTGACGCTGTGCAGAACGCTGCAGTTTATCCATTCTGTTAGCACCACGGATACCCATTTCGATACCATGCTTAGCGTCTACTTTCCTGTTCATTACTTTTCCTGCCAAGTTATTCAGCATATTCTCTTTGCGTTTCATGATCGCAGTTACATTATCTCCACGTACCAGACGTTTGCCTGCCCGTAAAGTATCCATCAAACCCATATACAAAAACCTCCCAAGATAATATCAAGCACTTAAGTTTCTATGCCCTATTATACCTGAGAGGCTTTTGGTTATTTGTGAATTTTTAACGCACTACAGTTTTCCGGTGTTGCAATTTCCCACGCTGTACGTTCAATGAGAAGCTCTGAGAAATGCCGCAGTTCATTGATATCAGAGAATACCTGAATTTCTTTACCATTGTATAAATGGTGGATCAGGTGATTATCTTTGATATAATAATAACTGCTGGAGTCTTTTACAACCTTGCATTTCAGTTTCTCGCTGGACATTCTGTGCATTGCTTCCTTAGCCGAGAATTCTACCACAGCAATATAATCGTTCATTTCTTATGCGTCCCCACTCTTTTTACTATGTGATGCAAGCAGTTTAGCGACATCACTTAAAGCACTGGCAGTCTTTGTAACAAAAGCTTCATCAGCTTTTTTCTTAGCCTGCTCTGCTCCCGGTATTACCAGATTGATATATTCACCCATCAGCTTCTCTATTTTTTTAGATACTGATGGGTTTAAAGAGAGCCCACTAGCCAGAACATTGATCAGCGTCTCAAAAATCCTCATTTGTTCTCGTCTAGTCCAAACAGCTTGGTACAGAGAATCTTGGAGGGTACCCAAGGGAGCGAGTGGGATACCCTCCAGGTGCATAGATGCTCTGGTTAAATATAGTGGGCTTTCTAAAAAACCTTTATAAGCCGTTCAAATTCCTTAGTGGCATAACTTACTTTCTGAGCAAAGTTAGTGTATTTAGTCCACAGGAATTGTACGATAGGTGTAGGCAAAGTGTTCAGTACTTCTACGCGAGCATCAAAGTGCTTTTCAAGCTGTACCGGGTCACCTTCTCTAATAGGTTTGAAGCTAGCACCACCAATAGTCTGAATAGCTGCAGCCAACATGAACTTTTGGTACATCAAATCAACAGCACTGTTCAAACGGTGATCTTGCGTGTACTCATCAAGCTTGGTAAGGACCATCTGCTCTTCCCAGGTAAAGGTAGTTTTCAGTACGACCTTAGCCCCACGCATCATAAACTCGTCTGTAATGTACCCTAGGGTAAACAGAGCATCAATGTACGGAAGAAGTTCTTCGTCTGTGTAAGTAGGAGTTTCCTCTTTCACAGGTTCAGGAGTTTTAACTGTCTGTGGATCTGTCATACGTGGACCATCCAGAGCAGTACCAATCGGATCAGATACCGTTTCTATAGGCGGAGTATTTAAGATACTTGCTGCCTGCTGACGTCTTTCCTGAGCCGTTTTTGCTTTCTTAGGATCTACTCCCATAATAGCCAGCATCTTATTGTAACCTTCATCCAAAGAAGCTTCCTGGGGAACCAGGCCTTCTAATTTACTAAGGTCGTCACGAAGAGTATCATCGACTTCACTGACTTTTCCCAGTCCATCAGGAGTACATTTGATATTCTGTACAGGTGAAGTACTTTCTTTTTTAGGACCTTTACGCCGAGCAAATGGATCCTCTTTAGATTTGTTCAAAATATTTTCTGACATTACAGAGTCACCTCGTCAGTATGGTCGTCAACCCGTACACCAATATTGGGATTATCTTTCAGGATACGGATTTTCATCAAGGCATCGTTAAACTTAATGGTCAGCAAAAGCGTAGTACCTTCATCAGTAATGCTTTCAACGAGATCTTTGTGGACTTTTGTGAGCCCATATACTGTGATAATGTCTGGTACAATGTTTGTGATTTGTTCGGTTGTCATGATCTTACCGCCTTTCATATTTAAAGTTTTGGATAAAACAGCCAGGTGTTAAGGGGAGTTCCAGAAGCTGTACCTAAAGTATATCATACGAACCTAAACCAAGTCAACCTAAATTGCGAAATCAAAAAGTTTTTTGTTTTTGGAACCTACGCACGTGTGTAAGGTTTTCTATTACTAGGAAAATATATAATCTTTTAAAAGCAGTAGTAGTAGGGGCTGTGGATAATGTGGATAAGTGGTCTTAGACCGCATGGTGACTCACTGTTCCCTGTGGATAAATATGTGGATAACTTGTGGATATTTTTGGGAATAATCTTTAGACAGTGAAAAACAAATGTACTTATCCACAGATTTTTAAAAGTTATCCACAGCTTATCCACAGCTTATCCACAGGGTAAAATAGAAACAGGTTTACACATCATTCACAGCATGTCGTCGACATATTTGTTATATTTTGAACCTGTGGACATTTGTTTTGATAAAAAATGATAAAAAGTGTAAACCTTGAAAATGAGTTATCCACAGGTTAACAATGTAACAAATGTTACACTTTTATTAAATGTTACACTCGGAGTAGCAAGTAAAAACAACGAGACCCATTGCTTTATGCTATAGGACACAGTTATCCACATGTGTTGTTGATAAATATAAATGTAAAATAATTGTGAAGTTGTAAACATTACAATCTCTAATTCAGTTTACATAAAAGTGTTAACTTTTTAACCACAAGTGTCCACTAGATTCTTAAAATGTCCATATCTCTTAAATATCCACGTTTATCGACGTTTTACAATGCCTCCCTTCGCAAAACGCTGAGTACACAATACTTTCAAAAAGTGTAGACACTTTTTCGCCGAGAAAACAGTGCAAAATAATTGTGTCTAAAAACAGAAAACTCGGGAGGTTTCTAATTCTGTCGATGCCATCGGTGGTTACACTTTGCTCCCAGGTTTTTACACCCCTCCGGGCAGCATTAAACCTAGAAAGTTCACAAATAGTTCACAAAGTTGTCTACACCTGTCTACAAATTTTTTTGAAAAAGTGTAGACACTTTTTTGAGGACGCGGTGCTATGAAATGTCACGTTGTCTACATGTCTACACTTTTTTCAGGGTAGACCCCCTTATATATATCTTCATTTTTTATTTTTCATTTAGTATACACTATTTATATATAGTATACACTATTTACATGTAAAAAATCTCGCGTCATGTGTCTCTACCTTAAAAAAAGTGTAGACATGTAGACAATTAAATAATTTATATTATATTATAAGCAAAAAAGTGTCTACACTTTTTAAAGATGATTTGTAGACAGTGTAGACAGACATTCTAATTCTGCTAGTTTATCGACATAAAAGTGTCTACACTTTATGTTTATGTCGGTGGCGTCGGGAAAAAATGAATTTCAGTGGCTGGTATAAGTATAATGGTAGTAGACATTTGTATAACTGCCTATATTTTAACAGAAAAGGAGATGTATTTATGAATGAGAGCGAAAAAATATTACGGTTATTAAATCAACAGTGGGATTATAGGCATAATAATAACAGTTTTGCTTCCACGTTTATACGTTTATATTTTGGTAAGGGTTCTGATTTTATATATATCAGAAATGGTAGACCCCGATATAGGGATGTACTGGAAAAACTTTTTAAACGCAATGAGAATAAAATGAATTTTTCTTGGGGGAGTCGACTATCTATTCCCTGTTATTTTCCAGATGAACTATCTTACATGTATTATTTATTTTATATTCTAGCGACACCAATGATTCTTAAAAGTAATATAATGTATGTGGTTAGGGAAGCAGATTTACCAATTTCTAATTTTAAGGATATCGATTTTAAGGAAACTCTGTTAAGTATTACACCCTATGATACTCATAATGATTGGTCAACTAATATCATAGAGGAATTAAAATCTAGAAAATATAGTATACCCTATGCTCCTGGATATCTGCTTATATGCAATACTAACCTTTTAGATGTAATAAATACTATTTTAGGAATGGATGAAAGGACGATGGAATCAACATCTTATATGGTTGATTCTGGATCATGGATTTTAAACAATCATTACACTGAAATATTTTATGTGATTTCGCACAATGTTTTCGCAGATGCAGTTCCCTATCCTAGAGAGAATTTAATGAGAAAAATTAAAGGTTTATATGGAATGCTTTTATTATCTCGTTTATATGTTACTAATATTCTTAAAGAACTCAATGACTCACGTTGTCCTGACAATGTAAAAGCACTGGAGGAATGTTTATACTACAAATGGTTAGATTTAGTGTATTCTATTAAAATAGGACAAAATGTTGTATATGCAAAGAATCATCGTGGTAACAAGGATGTCCCTTATCTATTTGATAATCCGATTATCTCAGGTCCAATGTGGTCTAACGATTTACGGAAAATGTTAAATGAAGATCTCAATGTTTTAAACTCTTTATGTAGTTTTGCTGAGGGTATCTATGCAAACCTGTATTATCGTGTACTAAAGCCTCTATATAAAGATAAGAGTATGGTACAACAGGAGTATGCGTCGCCTGGAGATTTTGTCGCTATTTTAAATTGGTTAATACACGAATTGTATAATAGTTTTACACACAGGAAACCTTTGTACAACCTTGTTTTCCCTATGATTCCTTCGTTTACATTTGATGCATTCAGAAACAGAGGTCCAAACTTGACCTGCAGATATGGTCATGTTGTAAATTTAAGTAATGATAATACAATGTCTGAATACTATAACCCAGACGCTGGCTACCAGATGACTTCCATTTCATTAGTAAGAGAAGATCAGGTACGAGTAATACATAAAAAAATGCCGAAAGTAAATAGTATTCCATTCTTATGGAGTGATGACACATTTAATCCCTTAGCTAATGATCCCTGGTACAAAGAGGGGGTTCAGAAACAGTATATGTTGCCCAATGATAAACCAGAATGGCTGGGTAACTGGTCGTTTTTATCTGAGTACATTGCGGGCATAATAAAATGGGATATGAAATATGGCACAGAATGGTCCAGTCATTTAAATTATATTATATAAAGGAGTGGTACAAAGCATGATCAGATATATTCAGTTTGAACTAGATGAATTTCGTCATCTTGGCGATTATAGAGTGTATAACAGAGATGAGCTATTTGGTAATAAGATTGGTTCAAGGTTAAATAGCTATGACCATATTATTTATCCGGCTATAGATTTAAAACTTATTATTAAAAGTTTACACAGAATTTTAGATAATATTTATAAAAATACGCTACGCAGTTATGAATCTCTTACGACGATTAAGATATCCGGGATTTGTTCCGGGAGTTATTATAGAGAGAGGTTAATTTACGGTTTTAGAAGTATATTAAGGCTTTTAAATAATATATCCATGGAATATAGGATTGAACTATATAAAATATTAATCAAGCAATTGAAAAAGACGAGAAAATATACAGATATAACTACCCACAGATTAGCTCTTACCCGCAAAGATAGAGTGGTAATTTCTGAATTCCTTGATGCTATGAGTAGTTTAACTCATATATTTTGTGCTGAAAGAAATGTTATTTCTACTGATTTTGGTGTGTATCCAATTTCTTTTCAGGTACAATTAAAATCTCTGAGTTTAATGTTGGAAATAGGGGAACGTGTAATAGGGGATATATTAAATTTAGTACAGGGAAATTTTAACTTTGCAACCTATTTGCATAGGCCTCTGGGATTACCGCAAGTAATATTACATGATGAAAAAGGAGGAGTTTTCAATCGGAATTATATTGATCGTTTCAGGTTAAAATTACGATGTTATTCTCATATAGAGCGAAATAAAATAAAGGAGGAACTATATAATGCAGGGGAGACTCTTATATTCTAGTTCTGCAGTAGAAACTAAAGATATAGAAATGGTAGCCCGTGAGCTTACGTTGATTTATAATACTTTTGCATATGCAATGACTCAATTGGGATTAAAAGCGAACATCTACTCCAGATTAATTTCGCGCAGGGAAAAGCGGAAGGTTGAACTTATGGATTACTGGGGTACGTTGCCTGATGATTGGGTAGAGTATATGGGTGTAAAACAGTTTTTTGAAGCCCGGCTTACTCCTGCCAGATGTGTAGCTGGTATTGCACCGGAGTTATTTCAGCGTGATGCGGAACGGAATTCAAATATGACACGTATTATGCGGGACATGTTTACAATGTGTATGAGATGGGAGTCTATGGGTACACGTGGATATAGATATTGGGGTAATTTTTGGTTTTCAAAGACTAAAGGTACTCGATATGAGTTCATTAACCAAACAAATCTGGATGAACTTAACGATTTAAGATTAACTATACGGCGGGAAGAGCACCAACCTTATTGGCCAGGCAAAATAACTGCACTTCGGTTAGGAGCTAATCAGCCGCGAGTACTTAACCATTATACCCCTGTTATTCGCTATTTATGGAAGATTTTAGGAAAAATAAGTCGGGTAGCAGGAAAACAACAGGGATTTTTAACAAATGCTACAGGTATATCACTAGGAAGTGTGGATGAGGAGAGTGATAGTTTTGAGATGGGTACTCCGAGGTGTTTGGGGCAGCCATATTTAATTAGACTACTCAGGACTCTGAACTGCGTTGAGACTGGTGTTTTAAGTGGTGGGTATTCAATAGATGTTCCTATATGGAACCGATCTCGTGGATATAATGCTAACACTTTAAGGTTATATGGGTATATAGAAGGTGATTGTCGAAAAAGTGTACATGTGTATTATTATACTGCAATTGTAGAAAAACGTTATACCTCAGAATATAGAGATATAAATACACGGCATTTATTTTCTTCAGAACAGTTATATGGTAAAGATATGCCGTGTTATCAAAATCTTTTCAAGTTAAATATTGAAGCAGTACATGCAAATATTCCGGCATCTCTTTTGATGATGAAAGAAAAATCAAAGAAACTTGCAGAAATACCATTAGAAAAAGCTTTTAAAGCATATATGTTGTCTTTTGATAAGTATTCGCTAGACAGAGATTTTATTAATGGACCTTATGGTTTCCCGGAATACGCGTTTAAAGACTATTTGATGTATGGCTGTTCCGATGCTGACTTGGGATCATGGCTTACATTGTTAATAACTGGGATTAGATCAGAATATTTATGTTTAGGACTTGCGTGTCAAGGATTTCAGAAATGGGCCATTGAAAACGATTTAGTAAGTGGTAATGAAGATATATTACAGATATTTAATAAAATAGGAGAGGTAGCAGAAAAAATGGCATTACAAAAGATTCCAGCGTACTATTTAAAAATATTGCAGTCATGGGAAGATAATTCAGATGGGTTTTCTTCTCTAAAAGGCTGGGAAGGGAAGCCGATTATATATGAGTTATAAAGGTCAAAAATGGGAACATAAAGTAGCATCACCTGTAGAGACTAGGACACTGAGTTCAGCATTTATAACTGAAAGAAGAGTAGATAGCTCGACTATAGTTGATCGTTTAAGCTTAAAGATAATTCCAGAAACAATAAATATAACAGGTGTATTACCATTTTATTGGGGATTCAAACTCGATGGTATACCCAAAAATATTACATCTAAGAATCTGTGCAAGTATTTTAACCTAGAGGAAGATACTTTAATATTTGACCGGGTTGATATGCTTCAGCACCGTATCCAAGAATTTTTAAATAAGGATCTTTCGTTACCTGAGATTTTTGATATATTAGATGCCTCGCTCAATAAATCTGAACTGGTAGGACTTAATAACAAAATACTGGAATTAGGTGAGTTACTTGACGACGCTGGTGTATACTTGCCTTTGGGAATAACTGAAGTTATAGAAGCATTGAAAACAGAAAATATAGTAATAGAAAGGGATAATGGAGATACCATATTTTTACAGCCAGCGCTTCGTGAAATAATTTTTTGTGATCGCCCAGATTTAAAAGTATATACACTAAATTTGGAATACCTATATAATCGAGATTATTCTGCCTATAACTTTAATCATACTGCTAGAGATGGAAGTTCTGTCTATAATGCAATATTAGATGCCGATGGATGTCAAATGCTGCTAAATGATTTAAGTAGAGGAATAACTGCGGACAATAAACCCCCAGGTATGAATGTAGCTATTTATTGTATTATAGAGGGCCTAATTAGTGTTTGTATTTATGAAAATCTATGTTTAAAATGTTTTAAAAATTGGATTGAATTAATGAAAATAAAAAGCAAAGAAACGTATGCAACTAATGCAGATTTTGCTGTGTTTTTAGAGATATTTTATGATACGCTTTTTGAAATACTGCATAGTGAAACTACAGGAGTGCGAGGTTGTATCAGTTTTATTAACGGAAACTATACTGCATTATCGTATTTGGGCGACCATGATACCGAATTGGTAGAATCATTACCATTTACCCTGCATGAAAACTTTATTCGTCTTTTCTTTTCAGGGATATCAATTGGGAATGATCAAGGGTTTAGTAAAATCATGGAGGAGTTTAGAAAACTATATAACCATAATAATATGGTTATAACAGGAACTGATAAAAGTGAGGACCTAAAAATACTGGATAAAATAATTGAGGCTGCAGAAGCTTTGCATAACTATTTTATTAAGAAAGAAGTAAATTATATTGATATTTCAGCTTTGCATACCTTTGTTGTATCAAAGTTTGCATGGTATTATTATCATGAGGCTTACACAAGATATGTTACTATAGGGGAACATAGGATGGATAATCAGTATGGAATACAAAAAAACAATTTATATAATTTTGGGCCAATTGACTTAATGCGTCTAGGTATGCTATAATTACTACAAAAGGAGGAATTTATAATGGCAACGATTAAGGAAGCAGGAACAATAATTACAGGTAAATATACAGGAAGGAATTTCGTGTTAACGGATTTTGCACCGTTCAAGTATGCTCGGGTAATATCAAATACCAATGAAACTAATCCGGACGTAGGAGAAACTCCGCGTACATTTATGCTGAATGTGCATTTACTGAATGGAAGTATTGTGGCAGGATGCACTGACCAAATTTGTTTTTCTGATGTATGCATAACAGACCCGGGGGTAGCGGAGTTTCTCGGTTTACCTGCGTGTAAGTATACAGGCAACAGGCTTGTATGGACGTTTACATATAACAAAGAAAAATCAGTATCAAGCTTTTTAGCAATGACTAACCTGCGTCAGGTTACTGAATGTGTACCAGAGGTATTTAAAACTGATAAGTTTTTGGATGCTATTACTTCGGCTATAAACAACGAGTGTAAAGCAGTTCAGGCTAAGATCGACAGCTTTAAGAACGCTAATGATTTGACGCTTGTGAGTGTCCTGGGTATGACTACGGAACTTTTGGAAGCAGGGGATTTGCTTTTAAGAACCTGTAAGGAATATTTACAGGATGTGTATGATGCGTATGAAGCGGCACACTCGGTAGACAAAGAGGACAACGATGCTTTGCTGATCCATAAGATGAGTATTTCAAGAGTGAAGTATTTGCTGGAATCCAAGATCATTGTAACAGATGACATGTGTGAAACGCTGAAAAATATCCTGGAATCCTATGCTGAATTGAATACCTCGGCTATCTCTTACCTGCGTAGGATTGGCTGAGAGGTATAAGTAATAGGGTAGTAATTACCTATATTTTATTACTGAAGTTGTATTGGAAGGAGGTGATTATTAAGAATGATGGTAGTTAAGAATGTGGCGTTGTTTGAGGACCGACATCTATTCCCGGATTATGTGACGGACTATGTATTTGGTAAGGACAAATCATGGTCTCCCCTTGACTTCATTGCTTTCCAGCAAGCGGCAGAGAGACGACTGTTAGCCTGGAAAGCCGAGGGGATCACAGGTATCAATTTATATCTGACAGGCTTGACTTCCGCGACAGTAGCGGTGATCAATGCCTGTTATGTATGTAAGATGTATCTGAAATTATTTTATAATAATTTTCTGGTAAATGAGTGGACTCCTCAGCGGATATTGTTTTTCGAGGACAAATCGAAACTCAATGATTTAAGTTCTAGAGAGAAAGAGATTTATGAGCAGTTTAGACAAAAGGACGCAGAGCTCAGCCTGCAAGAAAAGAAGAGTATCATAGAGACGAAAAAGCGGGAGCAAGAATATCTGCGTAATTTAAAATCAGTAGAGAATGTAACACTTGTAACAGACGATACAAAAAATAGGGGGGGATTCAGTATTGCAGATTGCGTAAAGAAGCGTAATAAATAATATTAGAGGGGATAGTATTGAAATGGAAATGAATATATATGAGTGTATAGTTTGGTGTGTAATGTTTATTTGTTTTACGTATATAATAACGTGTGTATATGGAGATAAATAGTTATGAATAAAAAGCAAATTAGCAAAAAAGTTCAAAGAAATTCATTAATTAACAATTGGCATAAAGATGAAAAATTTGAAGCATATATTAGGACCATCGATAAAAAGAAAGAGAGGGAACGCAGAGATGCCCGAAGAAAAAGAGCAATGTAAAAATGAAGTGCCTGTAGAAACGGCGTCAGACAATGTAATCTGTGATTTATCGCTTAAAGCGAGTAAAAATAATACGAGTACTAAAGTAGAGGCCAGTAATGATTTAATTGATTTGATTATCAAAGGAGTGCAGGCAGTAAAGAGTCTGTTCAGGTAAAATGAAATGGTGTAACGACTGCAAGTATAGAAATATAAAAGAACCTGGGACGGTAGTGAAATGGAGGTGTCTGTACTGCTGGGAGTATGCAGCAGGCAGGCCTCCAACTTATTATTGCAGGGAGAAGGAGCTGACGGAGCATGAGTGCAACGGTAATACTGAAGAATGCGGACGAGATTAAAGGTTTTTTAGCAAGAGTTGGTAGGTTTGCTAATATCTGTAAAAGCAGTGAAGAGAAAACTGATGATGTATATAGACGCATAGGGCTTAGTGTAATAAACGCGGGTCACTTTTCAGCAAGCAGAGACTTTATGTTTAGGTTTATGGTAGATGGGTGCAGCCGTGTCTGTTCACATCAGCTTGTACGGCATAGTGTGGGCGTGGCTATCAATCAGGCATCGGGGGTATTCCAGGTTTTAGATACCAGCCAGAAATATGTAATGCCCGAGAGTATAGCTCAAAACGAAGACGCCAGGGATCTATTTATCGAGGCGGAAGCGCATTGCAAGGAGGTTTATAATATACTGATAGAGGAATACAAGATTCCCAGATCAGATGCCCGTTATATTATTGGGCAGGGCTCTCAAACTGCAATGAATATTTCGTTTACCCTGGAGGCACTGATAAACCTGGCAAATGAAAGGTTATGCAGCCATGCCCAGTGGGAGATCCAGGATGTTACACGTAAGATGGTGGCTTTAGTAGCAGAAGCAGAGCCAGAGCTTAGTAAGTTCTTTTATCCTAAATGCGTACGGCATGGTGCGTGTATGGAAGAGAAACCTTGTGCTCAATTTGGACTTATAAAAGAAAGGAGAAGATCGCTCTATGGAGCAAGATGTAGTACAATCGATAGAAAATAGAATCAAGATTGCGAAGTGCAAAAAATGCAATCGCATGATATCATATAAAGAAGATGACCCCAGTAAACCGAAAAACCCGGACGAATTTTTATGCCGGGAATGTAAACGCCTCTCTAAGTAAGATGGGGAGTAGATATGTATCTCTAGCATTCATATTTCACCTCAGAGGAGATTTAGGTCGAGACAGGGTAACTTCTTCGCGAGACGATTTAGACCAATACTGTAGGTCAAGTATGGAGCTAAGAGAGGCATGTCTATAGTTTTCAAAACCGGTTATAACTGGTTGGAGGTTAAGTATGGAAGATACAAAAAATGATATAGTGATAAATGATGACTTGGGCGAAGTTAGCGATGCTGGGCTTTCAGAGGAGCTGGATCTGGATGAGGCGGGAGTTGATCTTGCTGTTGTACCTGAAAAAACCAAGCATATCGCTGCTGAAACTGCAGCGTTTGATGCACCTGTAATACCTGCGGATAAGGAATTGCGGTGCGCGATATGTCACAATCTATTACGTCAAAAAGATGCAATAGCAGGTACGGTATGCAAGTATTGCGCGTTTAAACAATTTAGGGCTTTGGAAGCTGAGCTCCAGTCGAAGAAAGTACTGACTACTACTCGTAAATACTGTGTTGCAGAAGATCACAATGAGATCCGTACCAACACGATGTTTCCAGAGTGGAATAGTGAGATTACTATAAACGGAGTGAAAGTGTATCCGATAGAACCTTTATGTAATAATTGTATAGATATATTGACTGCGTATCTCATTGAGTATCTTGAGGAACGTGGGATAGTACGGACAGGCAGCGGGCACACGAAGAATGAATTTAGAGATCAGCTTAACAAAGTTCCTCCTACGGAATTGCTTCAAAAGCTTCAGGCGTATATAGCAGCGATAAAAATTGAAGTCCTTGATAAAGCAAATCCAGCCAATGCTGTTTATCGCCACATCAAGGAAACCAAACGTCGCCTTAGCTTGAAGAAAGCGAAGGAAGAGAAGGAGAGAAAACGTATATGGGAAGAAGCAAAAAAACCAGTACCACTACCGACATTGGAATATCAAACACCGCAGAAGTCAAGTGTGAAACTACAGACGTCCGAGTACCTGCTGCAAGACGACGAGCTGGTAATAAGACTGATACAGTCGTTGCCGATGCTGTTGCCGGAGTTCAACCCATACAGTCCAGAAGTAAGAAAAAATCTGGAGAAGGTAGTGACTCAAATATTTCCATGGTATCCTGCCATATATGTAGAAGAACTTATAAAGCAGGGAGTAAAGGAATACGAGACTTTAGCCTCCAAATCAAAATAGATGAGAGGGCGTGTAAAATTGAAAATCGTAAAATTTGTGAAAGCTGTTTACGACGCATTCCGGACTTTTTGGCTGGAGCCATCCACCTTGCCTGCAACATCCCCAAAGAAGAGTTCGATCGAGGATTCCTCTACCCACCATTCTCCTATAGTCTCGAATCAAGGACCTCAAGGACTTCTGGTAGCATCACAAGGAATGCGGGAAGTGTTGCAACACATACTAGCCGAGAAGGGAATAGTGGGAACTGCGGGGCTTCTATGCGAGTGGTTCAACCAAAGAGAACTAAACGAAATAAAGAAGATGCTGTATATGGATATAACGAGCAAGATCCCGGAAATAAATCTGAAGATAGTTCTATTCCAATTAAAGCTGACAAACCTGTCCGAAGAAGAAAGACAGGAACTGGAGGAAGCGAAAAAGCGGCTGATAGTACCAGTACGAAACCGAAAGAAGGTACTGAAGGCAGTGGATCTGGCTTTAAAATTGAAATCCCAAAACCCACCAGACGTAGAAAAACTTTAGAAGAAAAAATAGCAGAGCGGGCAGAGAAAATCAAAGCTGAACGCAGAGCAGCAAGAGAATCAAAGAAAAAATAATTAGAGAGCTCCGGTTATCCGGGGCTCTTTCTTTATTAGGGAGGATGATTTTTAAATGAAGAATTTATTTAGAAAATTATTTAAATCTCGGCAATGTAGATACGGTTGTTATACTTACGGTGGAGATCATACATGCTGTTATCATTGTATAAGTAAAGATAGGTGTATAACTTCCTGTAAGCACCCAAATTGGAATTATCACTATTCAGATTGTGGAAGTTGTTTAGGGTGGGAATTTGATGATATTAAAGTACTTTTGTGGCTAATACTGGGAATATCAACAGCCTGTGTGGTAGATTGGATGGGAATATTTAAATGAAAAAAGTAAGGGTGGGCTTAGTAATAGCTATATTATTATGTATTACAATGATTACTTTAATTGGATGTAAGGATAATACAGTTTCATCAAGGAATAAATCCGTGGATTTGGATAAACGTGCAGCTAGGGTTGAGGAGTTTGAAAAAACGAAGTTAACCTTTGATAATTATGAGAACCAGATTGTTACACCTAATAAAAGTGTGCAGAAAGTTTTAGTAGAATTAAACGATACAAATAAAACTTCTGAAGTAATTAGACGGAGATATGTACAATTACGGAGTTCTCCTACACCAGAAGAAGTAGATTTAGTTGCACGTGAATTAGCAGAAAGGTTATATCCCCATTATTGTATTAGAAATATTGTATATGTTCCCGAGGATATAGTACTTAATAGTTTTCATATTTATTCTTACGCAGATTTTTCTGTATATATTATAATTGAGAAAAGTATTGGGGAATTATGAGGTGAAGTATGAGGGAAAAGTCAGAGACGTGGGATGTGTTAGCAGATCAATATATTTTAATGAATCAGTTATTACATAAGGCACTAAAAGAATGCAGGGAAGAAAGCAGGAATAAAAATATGGATAATTTAAAATTTAAATTTAAACGCGCATATTATAATTTTAAATATTTCTTAGACTTTTGTATAGCCGATCTATTAAAGATATTGGTTTATACAGTTTTGACCGTGATGATAATCAATTGGGCTGTTGATATTTCAAGTACATTAGAGTATGTATTATATTATATACTAGTATTTACTAGTATAGTAGGTATAGAAATGTTTATAAAATTAGGTAAATCAGATAATTATGTACGTACTCTTGCTTATAGTACTCGAACCAATTTAGTTAGTCACGTATGCAAGAAATCAAATACAGCGATTATGATACGAGCTACAGGACAGACTTTTGAAACAATTTTAAAAATTATACCGGAGATATACGGGTGTACGATAACAGTAGTGAATAATGAGCTTCAAATAGTTGGTGCAGGTATCCATATAGCCAAGGGGGATCTCGTTATAATATCTGATGACGTTGAGGTAATAAAGGAAGCGTCCATAACAAGATCGGTCGAAGACTCTTATTATAAAGTAACAGAGTTTACTAGTTTCTAAAGGAGGTAACATTATGTTAAGTTTTATAGGATTTTTAATCTGTGCGATACTATTAGTCTATGCTGTACATGGGATTTCTGATTTGGCCAATACAGCATCAGAGTCACAGAAATTGAAAAAGACATCTTCTGCAGGGTCTCAGTATACTGCAATGCGTTCAAAGGAAAAATGTGTAGTTATCTTTAATTCTGATCCATTAGTATGGCTAAAGAAACTAAGAATGACGTATAGGGCATCTGTAATCTATAAAAATAATAAATATTTTGTAAGGGTATTTATGTCAGATGAATTTATACTGATAGATCCAGAAAAATATGTTATAGTAGAAATGGAAGATGGGACCCAGGAGATCTCGCTCTATGAGACATTCAATGAAAATTACACAATTATTACCTGATAATAAAATTGGTATAAGTATATTGTAGAAAAATATATAAAATATTTGACTACAAAATTTTAGTTAAAATTAGTAAGTTTGAAAGGAGAATGCAAAAATGAAAACTTTAGTAACTGAAAAGGAGAGTCAGGGAAATCTGGAAGAAATTTTACGTGTAAAACCAAAAGTAGAAATAGTTTATCAGGCAATAAAATATACTGGGGACAATATACATGATATTTATAGAATATTCAATGGACGTGAAATACAATTCAAGGTTGAAGATGGATGGGATGGGAATATAAGTTTAAGAATTAAAGATCGTAATGCGAATTATTATTTAACAGTAGGTAAGTATATAATATTTTCTTATTATGTTAACCGGGATATACCTGATAATGTATGTATACGAGCAGTAGCAGAAAATATAAATGAAATTAAAAATAAGTTTGAAATTATATCGTTTGATAAGCCTATGCATAATCTAAGCATAAAACCAACGGTTATGGAGGGGCTTAGGGCATTGCCATTTAATTGGAAAACCGTAAATATTTTCTTAGACCTGTTTTTCACTGGAAAGTACATTGCTAACCTTTCAACGTATAGGGGGAGTAGACTTGTACTTAACGTATCTGAAATTAGTTGTGATGGGGTTGAGTTACATCAAAATAATTATATAATATTCAGATTTAGACCAGATAGGACAATTAGTATTGTAGAGTATGATTTATCACCTACAGAATTTCAGGAAAGATATGAAATCATTGAAGAGGCGGTAAAGTAAGATGAAAGGACTAATAGATGTAAAACCAAAAGTAGAAAGAATTTATCAGGCAATGCAATATACTGGGGAGAATATGTATGATATTTACAGATTATTCAGAAAGCATGACATAAAATTTAATGTTAATAACGATTCATATATATGTCCAACCTTAGATATTGAATACACGGGTGCACCTTGTATGCTACTGGTAGATCAGTATATAGTATATTCTTATCCTTTTAATAATGATTTCGATGATACTAAATGCGAAAAGTTACGTATACTAGAAATAGGTTTGGAATTAAGTGAAATTCAAAATGAGTATAAAATCGCAGACTTCAATAGAAGCAGAGCTACTGTAACCTTAGAACCACATAATAGTGGGGATATTAGGGCATTATTATTGAGTCCAGAGAATGTCGATATTTTCGTAGATTTATTTATCATCCACGGTAATAATACTGAAATTTCAAAACATCTGGGAAGACTTTTCTTTAGCATGGGAGGTTTTAGAGACGAGACGATTAGGGTATATGAAGGTATGTATATAGTACTTGATTTTCGGTCAGATGGTAGCATTAGTATTTTGGATTACAATTTATTTCCTAAAGAACTCCAGGAAAAATATGAAATCATTAAATAGAAGGGACTACAATATGGATGATAGTAAATTCTTTGAACTACAGTACAAACCTAATAAAATATACGCATTACGTTTTACTTTGGATAATACGGATAAACTTTTACAATGTTTCTATAAGTTTGGGATAGATGCAAAGTTCATACTCTGTGTAGATGCCACAGTACAGCTACATATATTCGACACTAAGAATTCTCAGATAAATAATAGAATATGTGTTGGGGATTATATACTATTTATTTTAAATGATCGAGATAATATTGAAAGAATAGATGTGAGAGGTAGCCTTTCTCATATCAGTGAGGATTATTATATTGTTATGAAGGATGGGTGGGATGATCAAGATGAAAATATCAGATCCCTATTTTTCTAATGTGCCAGGAATAGGTGATCTAAATTTTGACTATTGTATAGTTGAGTATGAAGTTCCTATTTTGTTTATATGTAAGGATAAACAGGGAAAGTATTATTTATGTGATTGCTGTGAAATTCGCTCTAAACAAGAATGGCTCATTGTTCCAGTAGTTATCGAGGACGTCCTTGCTTTATTTGAAAAGAAAATAACATTAAAAAACTTTTTCAAAGATCGAGAGAGTTTAGGATATTTCGGTACTTATAAAATTGGTTGGACAAAAGAAAAGATAAAAAAAGTAGAATCATTTGATGAACAGGTTCTTCCTGTAGATGAGTATTTATATTTTAATGAGGATGAATATAAAGAGTTTAAATCATTTTATGACATTAGAGATGAAAAGGAGGTATCAGGCAATGAAATTCGATGATAAAACAATTTCAAAATTTAATCTGAGAACAATGATAGTCGATGGAGAAGAATGGCATTATATGCCAATAACAGAAGAAAAACTGTGGGATATAGTAAAGCTTTTCAGGGAATTAGATTGTGATGTAGCTATATGGATACTCTATGGTGACGCAATTTTAGACATAGATACATATGAGGTTGAGGTTCCCGGCCATATATTGTTTACTATGACTTATCATGGAATAAAGATAAAGAAACTTGAAGGAGTTGGTAAAAATGATGCTTGAATATTATTTAGATCGTCAAACTTTTTTCATACCGGTCACACCAGAAAATATGGCAGGCATTGTGGAGTTATTAATGTTGCTGCACGATGTATATGATCAATTAGATGATATTCAAATCGCAGGGTATGTTAAAACAATATCTGAGACGAAAGGGCATATAATAGCGTACAAAAAATCCGATGTTGAATTTGAAGAGGTATTAGTACTCAATGACAGATGCGATGAGTATGTAATATCTGATCACTATTTAGTGTTTGCACCTGAAGGTTTTTATACAACGACTTTTAAAACTGCTAAGGAAGTATTGAATATAGAAGAAAAATTTTGCAAACAAGAGGGATTTGCCAGAGTTCTAGCTAATACTATTAGGAATAATGTATATGATTTTCGTGAAAATTATGAATTTATAGGATCGGGGATGCCTGAATATGTATGAAACTGTAGTATGTCCTAATCATCAAGTGTGGAAGTTGATACACCTTACCGAAAAGGATCCTTTGCAAGATGTATCCCAGTTAGTAGATATGCTTCCAAGTACCGTAACAGTAAGAACTAGTTCGATCGGGAAGGACGCACAGATTTTTATTAAACTTCCAAATAGTATTGCAGAAGTAGAATTAACACCAGATAAATGTATTTTGGTTAATGATTTAGGTGAAGTTAAAATTGTATCTTATGAATTTGCAAGGTGTAATTATATTAATACTCAGGAAACTCTGACTCGGGCAGAAGTTGAAAGAGAGTTTACAATTTTAAAAGAAACCGCTCAACGGTATCCATGTCCATATTGTAATGCGATGGAATTGGAACCGTTCTATAAGACAGATCTAAGCGGTCATTACAATGTATTACAATGCACTTCATGTAAAAACATAGTTACACAATTAGAATGTAGGCTGAGTGCGCGGAGAAGTGGAGAATTAGACAGAAGGATGAAAGAAAGATATTTAAAGGAGAGGGATAATAATGCCTAAAATTATAGAATTACCAAGGTCTAACCCTGCAAGAAATGAAGCAATTCAGTATAGACCAGGTGAAATACTAGATATAATAAATTGGTTTAGAACTAGATTTGATGATATAACAGAGTTAGAAATATGTATGTTAGAAAACAACAAAATTTCATTGAATATAAACGGAGAACATTCAACTATTTATGCTTTTGATTATATTGCGTATGACTGTGAATGGCATAAACCTTATATAGGTAAGATGTCTAAATTCACATTAGAAGAAAGGTATGGTATAAAATGTTAGCATTATACACTATTAAACCTAAGGCCACCCGGTATAAAGCTATTCAAATACGGGGAAAGGACATAGATGAGATCTTAAAATTATTTGTGTCTATTAGGGATAAATATCCAGATATTTACCCGTTTACACTGAGGGTACAAAGAGACTCCATAAGTATATATTGGGGATCGTTACCATCTGGTACTCCTGTTGAAGCACGCGAAGGTGACTACATCATTTTTGCAGATGATTCATGGACTATTGTTGAAAAGGAAAATTTTAACAATGAATATGTTATTACAGACGATATAGAGGAACTGATCTACATTCACAAAGATATGGAAGATTTTGAATTTCTGGGAACTAAGAGTGCAGAGATAACAGTGCAAATCAAAGATAAGTAGAAAGGAGTAACTAAATAATAGGCCCAGGAAGTTTAAAAATAAAATAATAAAAGATGGGAGACACAAACATGAGTGATTATATTGAATTAGAGGCTTTAAACAAATTAAAACGTGATATTAAAAATGCAGAGACAACATTATCCAAAGAGGAAGCAAGGTATCTCGTGGACTTATATTATCAAATGCAGGAATATAGAAAAGCAAGTGATAATCAAGTTCGTCAATTGCAGAAAGAAGACAACAAAGAACCACATGAAACTTTGGCTTTCTTTGCCAACAATTTTAAGACATTGGAACGCAATATCAAATCTGTACTTCAGGTATACGCAGAGAGTAAACCGATTGGGCAATGGATGCTCAGTATTTGTGGTATTGGTCCTGTTATTTCTGCAGGACTCATGGCTAACATTGATATTACTAAAGTACAAACTGCAGGTCAGATCCAAGCTTTTGCAGGCCTTGATCCTACTCGTGAATGGAATAAAGGTGAAAAACGTCCATATAATGCCCGACTTAAAACCCTGTGCTGGAAAATTGGTCAGTGTTTTATCAAAGTACAAAACAACGAGGAAGATGTGTACGGTAAAATCTTTGCCATTCGTAAAGCATATGAAATTGAAAGAAATGAAAAAGGTGAACTGGCAGACCAGGCGAAGGCTAAGCTGGAAAGATTTAATATTAAAAAGACTACGGATGCGTATAAATGGTATAGCCAGGGTAAACTGCCTCCGGCTCATATCAATCAAAGGGCATCCAGGTATGCAGTTAAGATTTTCTTAAGTCATCTTTTTAGTGTATGGTATGAGATGGAACATAAGGAGAAACCACCAAAACCCTATGCAATTGCAATTTTGAACCATGCACATGAAATTCCTATCCCCAATTGGCCCAATGAAGATCTGGTATAAGTAATATGTAAATAAAATGCCCTTTAATAGGTCGTAAGAGTAATATCTTGCGGCCTATTATTTTTAAATTATTATTTTAGTAAGTGGAGCAAAAACACAGATAGTATCATTTAATGTGACTGAATCAAAGAGCCTTGATAGCAACATAAAGAATGAATGAATCAAGCTAAAGGATAGTGACAAATCCCCCAAATGAATTATGTAAAATGATAGTAACAGTTTCTGCGAATGAATCATGTAAACTGACAGTACCAACTTTAGCGAATGAGTTAATCAGTTGGATAGTAGCAAATAAGAAGAACGAATCAAGTGCCAAGATAGTATCAAGTGGGAAAGAATGAACCGTATGAAGCGAATTAGTGACAAAAGATATGAGTGAATCAAAGTATTCGATAGTAACAATAAAAGGGAATGAATCAAGTAGAGAGATAGTGACAACTCCTCCGAATGAATCAAGTTATTAAATAGTGACAAATCCCCAGAATGAGCCAAATAACTAGGTAGTAACAGAAAAGATGAATGGGTTATGATAATGAAGAGTACCATGCCAAATAAACGAATTAAATAAAAGGATAGTAACAAAAAACCAGAGTGAATTATATATTTAGATAGTGACATTGCTGATGAATGAACTAAAATCTTCGATAGTAACATAATATACGAGTGAATCAATGGAGCTGATAGTATCACAGATTTAGAATGAATTAAAATGTACAATTGTAACATTCAGTAAGAATGAATCATGGGCAATGATAGTAACAAATATATGGAATGAATTAAGCGTATTGATAGTAGCAATATACAAGAATGAGTTAAATATACTGATAGTAACATATCATACAAATGAGTTAAATGTACTGATAGTAACAAACAATGGGAATGAGTTAAAAGAACAGATAGTATCACAATACAAGAATGAATTAAAAAATTTGATTGTAACAAACATAGAGAATGAGTCATAAAAATAGATAGTAACATAACACTCGAATGAATTTAAAAAAATGGATAGTAACATAACATCTGAATGAATCAAAAGTTTTAATAGTAACAAACGGAGGGAATGAGCCATATAACGTGATAGTAATATTTTTCAAGAATGAATCAGGAAATCGAAGTGTACCAAACTATAAGAATGATTCACTAAAAAAAAGAGTTTATAAGTTTATGCATTGCAGTGCATTTATTGATTGATTTTAATAAGTTTATGCATTGCAATGCATAAATATCATTACTTTAAGATCCATATAAGTGGATAGTAACAATGTGGAAGAGAGATTTATAAGGGCTGATTGTATCACTATGACGGAAAGAACCATGGGTGTAGATAGTAACATTCAATTAGAGAGATCCATGTGATTCGTTTGTAACAGACTGGCTGAGAGATCCATGTAATTTGTTTGTAACAGATTGGCTGAGAGATTCATTTTACTTGATCGTCACAACCCTACTAAAAGAACCACATAAATTGATAGTAACATTTGTAACGCGTGATCCACATTAATAGTTTGTATCATACTGATGAAGATAGTCACATCCTAAGATTGTAACAAATAAAGAGAACGAGTCAAAATATCTAATAGTAACACAAAAGGAGAACGAATCATGGAAGAAGATAGTATCAGAGAGAAAAGAATGAATCATCCCAAACGTTCGTAACATAAAGGTTGAATGAGCCAGCTGTGTCGATAGTAACAAAGAACGTGAGTGAATCATTCTACGAGTTAGTAACATATATTTTGAATGAGCCAGATACACCGATAGTAACAAAGGACGAGAGTGAATCATATAATTCGTGAGTACCATGTGTAGAGAATGAATCAAAATATTAAAGAGTTTCATAATGCATGAATGAATCAAAAAATTTGATAGTTACAGAATACACGAATGAATCACAAAATTTGATAGTTACAGAATACACGAATGAATCATGACACCAGATAGTAACGTAAAAGCTGAATGTACTATATATAGTGTTAAAATGCGGTAGCACAACATATAGTATACAAGAACAAATGTACGTAAAAGTAATACAAAACGTGAATTAAAATGGGTTGACAATTAGAGAAAGTCAAGGTACAATATATAGTGTTGGGAGGTCAATGAGACTTCCCAACTTTTAACTCTAATAATTTTTTTTAGTTACGAGGTGAGGAAATGGCTCAAGAATTTGTATTACAAGTACTAAACAAGTATGGTAAGGTCGTGCCATACAATTCCATGAAGATCGTCAGAGCTGCCTGGGCAGCACTAATGGACGCAGGTCATAGTAGGGAAGAAGCTGACGAGATCGCATCCTGTGTAGCAGCTAAGGTACACGAGCAGGTAGTTGATTTCATGACTACCAACACAATGATCTCTTACGAGGCTATCCATCGGTTAGTAGAAGAAGCGTTGATGGAACTTGATAAAAACGCTGCCAGAAATTATATCGAATATCGTAATACCCGTAAACAGGGTAAGAAACAGATGGATGATATTCTTAATACTATCGAAGCTATTAGCAGAGAAACAGATAAAAACAACGCTAATACCCTGTGTTCTCCGGCATCCAAGATGGCACAGATCGCAGAGTCGGTCAATAAGTTCTATGCTTTAGAACATGTATTACCGAAAGACATAGCCGAAGCTCATAAACTTGGACAGATCTATATCCACGATTTAGGCTTCTATAAAATCACGTATAACTGTTTGAACTTTGCAGTTAGTGATTTACTGAACGATATGAAAATGCCTCACGGGTATCTACGTAGGCCTAAACATATCGGAACAGCTTTTGCATTGGCTGCCATTGCACTTCAAAGTGCAGCGAACAGCCAGTTCGGTGGTATAGGAATAAACAACATAGATACAGAAATGTCGGAGTTTCTGAGCGATTCAGATTCTTACGACGAGTTATTTCAAGCGTGTGAGGGATTTATTGGAAACCTGAATACTCTCCATGCACGTGCTGGGAATCAGGTTCCATTCACATCCATTACCTTAGGTATGGATGTTTCTCCAAAAGCCCGCTTGATCACTAAAGCTATTCTGGAAGCTTATGAAGCAGGGTTAGGACATGGAGAACAACCGATGTTCCCTCGACAAATATGGGGGCGTCTTGTGGTGACACAGGACTGATAACAGTGTGAAGGGGTAGATGCCCCGTGTCTGGCTTGCCAGGCTAACGGTAGAAGTTAAATAAGACTAGTTCTACGACAATTAGAACTCATGGTCCATAGGCGAATACGCTTCAGAAGAGATGCTACGGTCCAGAAATGGATAGCAGCGGATACCGTGCTAAGTCTATACGTGTATAGAAAAGTGTAACGACTATTCCGACAGGAAGTAATAGATAGGTGAGATTCCTATTTGAGAAGCGCACTGAGAGTCACTGACTCTATGAGATAGTCTACTCCGTACAAATATCTCGAAAGAGACGGTATAAAGGAATATTTTGTTCAAAATAAAATCTGGTATCAATCGTAATCCAGAAGATCCTAACTACGATCTATACCAGTTAGCACTGAAAGTCACTGGAACACGTATGTTCCCAACGTATATCAATATGGACTCTAGCTTTAATGAGCCCTATGGTACAGAAGTAAGCTACATGGGATGCCGTACCCGTATAGCGTCAAATGTCAATGGTCCCGCAGTAGCAAATGGTCGAGGCAATATTGCATTTGTTACAATAAATCTTCCATGGATCGCACTGGAAGCCAAGGGAAACGTTGATAAATTCTTTGAGATCCTGGAATCCCGCATGAAACTGTGTGAGGACCAGTTGATCCATCGTTATAATATTTTAAAGAAACTGAGAAGAAAAGATGTACCGATGAATATGTCTGGTCTGTGGTTAAACTCTAAAGACCGGCCAGAAGAAGAAACGATTGAAGAATCGTTGAAGAACGGCACACTTTCCTTTGGGTATATTGGGATCTATGAAACCCTGATGGCACTGACCGGCAAGGGGCAGCATGAATCTCAAGAGTCCCAGGAGCTTGGCCTGCGTATCGCCAAGTTCATGTATGACTATTCGGTAGGCTGTACAGAGCGGCACCACTTGAATTTCTCAGTGATTGCAACGCCTGCAGAGTCTGCATGTCATACCTTGCTTAAAGCTACCAGACGTGCATTTGGCGTAGTAGCTAATGTTACAGATAAGGAGTACTTTGTAAACTCCTGCCATGTGGCACCGTTTGCCAGAGTAACTGCTGAGCAGAAGATCAAACTAGAAGGACCGTATCATAAATATGCAAATGCAGGCCATATCCTGTATATCGAAGCGGGAGCTTCTCCTGTAGGCAATATTGCTTCGATAGAAAAGATCATCAATGAAGCCTGCAATGCAGATGCGGGGTACATTGCGATCAATTTCCCAATTGATTTCTGCAATGGCTGTGGACATCTGGGAGTAATCCCCTTGGAAGGCTGCCCGCAATGTGGTTGTACAGACATTCGCCGTGTACGACGCATTACAGGGTATTTCAGTAACTACAGCAACTTCAATGAAGGCAAGCTGAAAGAACTATTTGATCGAACTACTCACCTGGGTATCCCACTGGGACTCAATGATGTAGCCGATGCGATTGTAACAAACGAATAAAACTAAGAGAGCCCCGGGACTATCCTGGGGCTTTTTTTTTATTTATCCTAAATTGGTATAAGTATTATGGGGGAAGTAAACAATGCCGTCGCTTCTCCTGCTTTTTAGTAAAAGGAGGTGTTAATTATGAATAGTAAAATTCAAAAAGAGAAAGGTGGGAGCCAGGATGATAAAGTATACAAGTTATTGTTTCCATTGTATCCATTTTAAACATAATTATTATTTTTCACCGATCTGTGCGGAATGTTTTTGGATTAGTGCATCCAGTCCACCAACCAAGTATAACCCAGCATGTTCTATTAGTTACTCGGATCATATACCCCTTGAAGACCAGAAAAAGAAAGAGAAGTGATTACTATGCAATTGGTAAGTAAAGAAGCTGCCATAGAGTACCTACAGGGTATAGCTAATACTATAAAAGGTGTAGGGGAATGGGAGCGCTATTTTGAAGGTTTGAAATCAGGGTACCTTTCTGCGGCTAACGCATTGGATAGATTACCTACTGAAGAAAACCGTACAACAGCGGTACGACAATATTTCCGGGGCAACAGGTATCCTGAGTATGGAGAATGCAGTGTATGTCATAAACCATTAGTAGAAACAAGTTGTGGAGGAGCGGTCACACGGGATGAAATAAAATTTTGCTGGAACTGTGGCGCAAAATTTGAAAGGAGTATATGTCATGCCTAATAACTCAGAAATTACAAAAGTAGAACAGTTATTAAAAGATTCAGATATTACTAAGCCACTTGTAAACTATGTACACATTGCATTTATGTTGGGCTATGAAAAAGCAAAAGAAAAATTTGAACGCAAGCAGGGTCATTGGGAGAAAGGTAATTGTAGTGTATGTGGTGAATCTGCTGCAACTGATGGACATTTTGATTTTATTGCGGAAGAAGAACAGAAATATTGTTGGAATTGTGGTGCTATTATGGAAGAAAAGAAAGGGAAGGGATTACTGTGCAATTGATAAATAAAGAAGCTATAGTGCGATATTTAATGAAAACGCGAAATGAAATGCAAGCAGATGGTAATGAGTATATTTTGGGACAGAAAACAGGGTTAGCAACGGCCGTTGGTATTATATTATCCTTTCATACAGTAGAAGAACGCAAGCAGGGTCATTGGATTGAATTAGAACCTGATAAGTATAACAACTTTATTCAATGTAGCGAATGTGGAAGCAAGTTTGGGTTATATAGTAAAGACAATTATTGTCAGGCTTGTGGTGCTATTATGGAAGAAAAGAAAGGAGATGTATCAAATGACTAAAAAGAAGGGATATTGGAAAGAACATTTATTATTATACGGGTGCTGGATTTGTTCAAATTGTAATAAACACATCTATAATAATTTTGGAGTTAATAACTTGGAAAATTACTGTCCTAAATGTGGATCTAGAATGCAAGAAAAGGGGAATAAATAAAATGGATGAACCTATTATTAGTCCGTGGCTTATTTATCTTATTGGAAGCGTAGATGGGGTGCTTGCTTGGGTAATCATTATTGGATTGTGTTCTTTAGCTCTTGCTGTAGCTTGCTTTATAGAAAGCACAGCAAGTTATTACGAGGAAGATGAAAAACCTGAATGGCGTAGAAGATCTAAAATTTTCCTGATAGTGAGTATTATATTCATTTCTCTTTTTACTTTGATTCCAAACAGTAGAACACTAGCATCAATGATACTTGCACAGCATTTAACTCCTAATAGTATTAAAGCTAGCAACGAGTTAACTACTGAAGTAATTAAAAATGGTGTAGATTATTTCAACGATAAAATTATTGAGATAATTAGGGAGATAAAGAAATGACTAAGTTAATAGCAATTAAAGGAATGACTGCTCTGCCCAGGAATTGTTTCGAGTGCAATTTCATAGATGACAGTGGGCAGTATTGTTACGTTAGTGGTGACACATTAGTACCTAATATTTGGTGTACAGATATTGAGGGTATAGAAGAGAATATGAGGGTTTTAGAAAGTGGTAGACATAAAGATTGTCCATTAATTGAGATCGAGGACGGTGAGAAAAATGGATGACCCTATTATTAGTCCCTGGGTTATCTATCTTATTGATAAGATAGATATAGTAGTTATAGCATTCTTTATCTTATGGATAGTGGTGTGTCTAGGGGGCATGCTGTGTTTAGTAGAAGGTTCATCATTTATATATACACAAGAAGAACGGAAGATATGGAATAAAAGAGCAGGGAAGACACTTTTAGTATCTGTTATACTATTTATAGTTGCAATGCTTATGCCTAACAGTACAACCCTAACAAAAATGATTATCGCACAGCAAATAACACCTAATAATATTACAACTGCTAAAGAATTAACTACGGAAGTAATGAAAGATACTGTAAATTTTATTGCAGATAAAGCTATTGAAGTAATTAAGGAGGTGAAGAAATGAAGCGTATAAAACAATTAAAAAAAAAGGCTTTCAGGTTATATCGTCGTCAGGGCTATGATGTATCTGATCGTTGGGTAGAATTCTTGAAAAGAAATAAGTATATTCTAGAAATCGAAGGAGATTAAAATTATGAATAATAACTTAAATAACTTCCTATACAGAGGACAGGATATCCATAATAGAAAGTGGGTATATGGATTTTTGGTAATCCAGGAAGATGCAGCGTTTATTGTTGAGTACTCAAACTGGATAGGTGATGATTATTCAGAAATGGTTGCAAAAGAGGTAGATATTGAAACTGTAGGGCAATGTACTGGTTATTTAGATACAAAAGATAATCGTATATTTAACGGTGATATTCTTTATATGCCTAGTTGGAATAGCGAGTATATGCAGGTATGTTATGCCCAGGCTGCGTTTTACTTAGCGTCAATTAAACCGCCAAATAGCTATTTAGCGGATATATATTATGTTATGCATGGTGGTGTACCTCAGGCAACAGTTGTTACTAATGTGTATGGCAAAGATATAGAAATTATTAAAAGAGAATTAAAAGAGCATGAGAAAGGAATTGATAAAAATGAGAATAATTGATGGCGACGCATTGAAAAATTTACCTGAATTCAGCATAGGGGTAACTAAAGGAACACAAATACAAGCCCTTATTGATAACGCTCCAGAGTTGGATCTGGGAAAACTAGGGTATGAACAGGTAAAAAGTCCCCTGAAAAAGTACATGGTAGCAATTAGAAATAAAAAGTTATATGTCCAAGACGTAAGAGTAAAATTTCAATATGCCCATCATGTTGGGTATGCTACACTTTATTTCGCAGGAAGTGACCCTGGACTGAGGGTATTGTCACGTATTGAAGACGCAGATATATCGTATTTTAAAAACTGTACTGGCATAACAATTAAGTCCCGTATAAACGACGATGAACTTTTTGATATAACGTTTAGTACAATGTCAAAAGACTGTGGTCTGCGTCTGAGTAGAGCAGCACTTAATAATTTAATTGTGGGAGCGGAAATAGTAGAAGTACGTGAAATACATTTGGGATAAGGAAAAGGAGAATAAAAATGACTAATAAGTACCCTGATGCAACTGATTTTACGGGTATTTATATTCGAGTAACCCGGGAGGGTAAATCTGTCAATGTAGATATCTTTGATGCTACGAAAGAAGAACTAGCACATTGGATCAGTGAAAGCTATGCTAAGGACCCTGAATTTCTAGTAAGGCTAATTTCTTATGTAGAAGATCAATTCAATCGAGTATTTTGTGGTAAAAATCCAACTAAAGAACAAGCAGAAGTAATAGCGACTGTAGGTTTGGAATTCATTTTAAGCCTGCGTCATATATTAGATTCAAATGAGGTACAGATAGTACATAAAGATACAATTTAGAGTATTCTAGAGGAGGATTGACTAGTATGAGTGCTGAAAGAGAAAATTCTAAGTTATGGGACCGCGTTATGGATGAAATTGTTCCATCAGTTGGTTCAGTATTTAAAATTCAAGGTGACCCCAATTTTTATAAAATGGGACCTAAGGGAGTAGAGTATGCATTTTCTATACCTTTAGAGGCTAAGTCTGATATTGTTTTAGATTCTATTTTCACAAAGATATTAAAGGATGAAGTAGACTGGAGAATTGTTAATAAAATCACAGATAATGGGTATGGATATATCAATAGATTTTTCCCTAACACTGGTGAGATTATTACTCAAAGGCTTGACTTTGATAATAACTATGCATCAAATTATTTATATTATACTCAAGGTCTGATCTATGACACAATGGAGGCAGCGAAGAAAAACCTGGAACACGATAAGATGTTCTGGGAAAATATTATGAATCAAGCTGCTATTAAAGAGCATACAAGGTTATGTAAGAGATATCAAGAATCAGAGGGGGAATAACGTATGGGAAAGAGTCTTATAAGAAATCCCTGCATTAAAGAAAGTAAAAAATATAATCTATATTATAACCATTGGGCACCGCTGACTAACGGTATATGCAAATACACAATAGTACTGCAGCGTAAACAAATTAAATATTCTTTACTCAATAATTTAGAAGCGTTATAATGAAAGGACAAGTAAAATGACGAATACAAAAACTATAAAAACCACAGAAGGCAGTGAGAGAAAAATTATAGCTACTGCAGAGGAATGGAAACTTATCAGAGATTTTACTCGGTATATCAAAGCAACTAAAAATAAAGCAGCTATACAGGCTGTTTTAGGAGAGGTACAAACACATTCAAGTTGTTCTCATGTAATTCAAAATACTTGGATTACGGAATGCCCTATATGTTATGGTAAAAAATTTCACTTTATAATAAGTTTTGAAGGTGATGCAGCTCCGGGAGTATTTGGTGGAATAAAATGCTGTACCTGTGGTTTTGGTGCAGGGACAGTAATGAAGAAAACACCCAGATTTTTCTCGCATCAACTTCTATTGGATGCTATAGAGGCTTGGTCAAGTAAAATAGATGATATACTGTTTGATGGAAAGGATTATATTTTAAAAGCTTGGAAAGCCGATCTTTTAAGTGGGGAGGAGAAGGCTCCGCCTACAATTGAAAAAGAGAAATTGTTGGAATATATTGATCGAGCACTAGCCTTAATAAAACAAGGTAAAGAATAACTACGAACAAATAATTCATTTTAAGACTAGTATATCGTACTAATATATGGTATACTAGTCTTACCAATAAATTTAATGAGGTGGTATAATGTTTACTGAGAAAGACTTTGAAGAAATCTGTGAAGAACTTCCTAAGATGCTGGATAAAGTTAGTATTCCACAAGAACTTTTCAAGTATCTTCCAGAGGAACTTATAAAGAATTGTACATCAGGAAGAGATTTTATTATTAAGGAAATCAAAGAAAATGAAGCTCTTAAAGTATTAAACCGAATTGATCCTGTATATCTCTGGGTAATAATACTTTATAAAATAGTATTACATTTACAACAGGTAGAACAAGCGTTTGTAACTTATCCGGGTAGACATGATATAAAAATGGTTGACTTACTAAGGGATTTTAATAATTTAAAAGAAAAAGAAGAAAAATTCAATGCACAGATCACTGAATTTCATTCTACTCTTATTATTTATGCAACTGCTCAGTTTAGAAAAGAAATGGATAAGAGGTTTAAGAGATATGCAAATAAATATCTGGTTCAACGTAGAGGATGGGGAAGGAGACGCTTATGATTTGGATAACTACAGATACCCATTTTGGGCATAGAAATATAATAAAATTAGCTAATAGGCCTGAAAATTATGAGGAGCTAATTATCGCTAATTGGAAAGCAGTGGTATCTCCGGAAGATACTGTTATTCATTTAGGTGATGTAGCCTGGGGCGGTAAGTATCTCTCGATAATCAAAGAATTGCCAGGCCAAAAGATTTTGGTTAGGGGGAACCATGATCCATGTTCGTTAGACTATTATATGCAGCGTGGATTTAACTTTGCATGTGATTCCTTGACAATGAGGCGTTATGGTATTGATATGTTGTTTACTCATGCACCGCGTATCTTCCATGAAGCAGATGTAAATATCCATGGGCATTTACATAGCTTAGCAACTATTAAGAGCTGCTGTTTGCATTATCCGATAGCTTTGGAATGTAATGGTTATAAAATGATTGACCTTGATATACTGGTAAGAAAAGAATTACGCGCTTTAGTTACGAAAAATAAACAAGAGGGTGTTGAAGAATGGGAACCATTAGATTAAATACAGTAATCCAGGACAGTATAACAGACGGACCAGGGATAAACCTTGTACTGGTAACCCAAGGCTGTCTGGCTAATTGCAAAGGCTGTCATAATCCTGATACTCATCCGTTGGACGGAGGCAGGGAGATGAGGATTGAGCCTTTGTTTAATCATATTACTGAAAGCACAACTGGGGTTACAGTATCTGGTGGCGAACCATTGCTTCAACTTGACGCTGTAAAAGAAGTATACAAACTAGCTAAAGAAAAAAACTTGAAACGCATTTTGTATACAGGTGTTTCATGTCTTAAGTTTTTAAATACGTTTCCTGACTTCGCAGACTATCTGGATTATGTAAAGATAGGGCCGTATATAGAAAGTATGCGTAGCAGCGCAGTCCCGTATTATGGCAGTACAAATCAGGAAATATATGAAGTTAAAAACGGGAAGTTAGTTGTATGGCGTGAACAAATGGGGTGATAAAATGTGGTTCGATAAAGTAGCGGGAATGCCTATCTGGTTTTGGACAATATTATTTCTAATGTCTATAATATTTATGCTTCTGGCAAAAACCTTATTAATAGCAATTTTTTCAGGCGGATTAGCATTGTTATCTTGGATTGCATTGTGTAGCTATTGCAGCATTGGCCCTGATGATTTTAAATTTTGATACATAGAAAGGAAAGTATATGGATACTACAATAAAATATATGTGGTACGGATTGGCATTCTTTGCAGTCATTGTAATAGACATGATAATTCCACATTTTATAATAGTTACACTGGCCGCCCTTGCTCTGGGCGGATTGACTGGTGCATTTAAAAGCAGTAAAGGAGAATAACTATGATATTTGTATGTGGTGACGTACATGGTGAATATGATATAGATAAGCTTTATTATCTACAAAAACTTGATGTACATTTAAAACTGTCCCGTAAAGATTATCTTATCATAGCTGGGGATTTCGGTGGCATCTGGGGAAGAAACACTCCTAATACGGATGAAAAATTGATTAAAAGGTTATATGAAGATACTTTTCCGTGGACGACTTTATGGGTCGATGGAAACCATGAAAACTTTAATAAAATTGAGGGCTATCCTGTAACAGAAATGTTTGGCGGTAGAGTTCAAGAAATAAGTCCTCATTGCATCCATTTAATGCGTGGAGAGGTTTATACTATTGAAGGTAAAAAGATATTTACAATGGGTGGCGGATTGTCTGTTGATCAAAACCACCGTATTCCTCAGATAAGCTGGTGGCCCCAGGAATATCCCAGTCAGGCAGAGAAAAACAATGCAATTAAGAATCTGGAAGCGAATAACTGGGAAGTGGACTATGTAATCACCCATACTTGTCCTTTATCTGCAATGCCCAGCCTGGAACCTTTAATGCCGCCATGGAGCCCCAGCTTTGACGATAAAAAAGACGATGAACTAAGTGTATGGTTCGATGCTGAGATATGTCCAAGGCTTAAGTATAAAAGATGGTATTTCGGACATTTTCATGTAGACCATAAATTTGATAAATATTCCGCATTGTTTAACAATGTGGTAGAATTAGGAGAGGAGAAACCGTATAGTGAAGATTAAGGAATCTTGTTTTCTAGCACTGTTATTCGCTGCAATCCTTGTTTTGTCTGTGGTAGTATGGGAATTAGATACGCAGCATAAACAGAATGAAGTTGTTACAATGCCGATAGAGGATGCCCTTAAACCTGATATGAAACAAGAAGAACCTCAGACGTTAGCTATTATACCAGAGGAAAAACCAGATTATTATGTACTAGACGTGGTAGCTACGGCGTATTGGACAATGGATCCGGTAGATGCTTCTGGTACGGGACTTGCTGCGGACGGCAAACCTGCTATCCCGTATAAAACGATTGCAGTAGATCCCAATGTTATCCCAATGCAAAGCGAGGTTTATGTGCCGGACATTGGATGGTGTATAGCACATGATACTGGCGGTGCAATAAAAGGAAATAAAATAGATATTGCTATGGACTCGAAGGAAGCAGCGTATCAATGGGGTCGGCGTATTGTAAGGGTTAAGATTAAACATAGCTGACTATTAAAATAATCTTAAAGAAAGTAGGGTATATGTATGGATGATGATTTTCTCTATGAACCTAAGCCTAAGAAAAATATAACAAAAGTGTTTGCTGGGCTTGGGGCAGTAATTACTGGAGTTGTTATTTTCGCAGTTATAGTGTTCTCCAGTTTTACGATTATTGATACTGGAGAACGTGGTGTGGTACTCCGGCTGGGTAGATTCGCCCACATTATGAATGAGGGCTTGAATTTCAAAGTACCATTTGTGGATACTGTTATTAAAATGAATGTACGTGATGTGAATTATGCAATTCAAACTGAAGTATCCAGTAAAGATATGCAGGGTATTCAGGTAGATGTAAGCCTGTTGTATGCGTTGGACCCTGCTAGTGTAGGTATGATCTACCAAACTTACGGTGTGAACTACGAAACTACTCTTATCAAACCTACATTGCTCGAGATTACAAATTCAGTTATTGCGAATTATCCAATCGAAGAATTTGTAGAAAAGAGAGCTGAGATCTCCAATAAAATCAATGCAGCTTTTATTGCTAAAACCGCAAATAGTGGTATTGCTGTGAAAAGTTTATTGATTACAAACCACGATTTTTCTGATGAATACAATAAAGCTATCGAGAATAAAAAAGTAGCAGAGCAGGGAGCTTTAAAAGCTAAATATGATTTAGAACGTGTAACTTTGGAGGCAGAGGCCCAACTGCAGAAACAGAAATCTCTTAGCCCACTGGTGCTTCAAGAGAAAGCAATTGATAAATGGGATGGTAAACTTCCAACCTATATGGGTAACGGAGGCCAGCTTCCTTTTATCTTGACTGACAAATAGGAGGAAAGTGATGAATAAAAATCAAATTGATCCGATAGCATACCCAGTGATTCTTACTGAATCTATCGATAAAACATATGTGTATATTCCAGGCTTTGATAAAAGTACAGAAGGCAGGAATCTTAAAGATGCATTGGATTCTGCTACTGACTTGGTTAAAGCATTAATAGCCGAGTATAAAAAAGAAGGTAAACCTATTCCGAAAGATGTAGATCTCAATGTAGAAAATGGTGCCTTTGTAAGATGGGTCACTGTAAAATAGGGGAAATATATTATGGAACTTGTTAAACGTCAAGATACCATAATATTCAAGACACGGATAGAAGAGCGGGGGATATTCAAAGGTAAACTGAGATATATCCAATATAGCCCACGGATAAAAGCGTGGACTGCACCCGCTACTTACTCCGTGTTTATTGATATTATGGTATTTTTTAAACAGAATATTAGAATGGATGACGCAGAAACCGCTCAGTGGGTAACAGATTGCAAAGTAGTATTACGTAGACTTAATGAACTGCAGCGGGGTACCCAAAGAGAAGGTATACGTGACGTAGTGCTTCCGGATGTAATAGATTATAAAAAAGTACCCTATCAGCATCAGAAAGAAGCTATTGCATTTGCTCTAAATATGAAGCGCTGTGCACTCTGGCTCGATATGGGACTTGGGAAAACATTTACATCTATTACACTTGCAAGGTTACGCCATGCTATTCCAGCGTTAGGCAATGTACAAAAGGTACTTGTGATTGCCCCTAGATCTTTGATGTACCAATGGGATACAGAAGTCAGGGATATCGCAGATGAAGCGCAGAGTATTATTATAGCGGGTACACCTAGGCAAAAAGAAAAGGCCCTGTATAGTATACCAGATACTGGGCTCTCGTTTTCCATGATAACATATGAAGGTATTTTTAATCTGGAAGAAGATCTAAAGCTGCAGGAATTTGATATGTTTATTATGGATGAAGCTACGAAGATCAAGAACCCCAAAGCCAAACGTACATTAGCTACTGCAGAGTTATGCCAGACTATTCCTTACGGTGTAGAACTGACCGGTATGGCATATGTAAATAATCCGTTAGACTTATTTGCACAGTTCCTGGCATTAGATCCCAGTGTTTACGGTACAAATCAGTGGATATTTTCAGAACGTTATATAAATTATGGTAAGGCGGCGTTTGGCAAGTATATCAAGGGCTATAAAAATATGGACGAGCTTAAACAGCGCGCTTACTTTCTAGCGTTTTCCAGAACCAAGGAACAATGCCTTGATCTACCGCCACGTGTATATGAGACACGCAAGCTTCCCCTCTACGACTCTCAAGCAGCGTGGTATGATAACTTGGTCTCGCAGATAGACTCAGTGGTCTCAGAAGAGAACCTCGTGGACGAGGCGGGTACATCTGAAGTTACGGTTAAGTATGTTGTGGCCATGATCCAAAAGTTGCAACAGGTAACAGCAGGGTTCTTAAAAACTGATATTGGAGAGTATCTATGGCTTGATAGCCCTAAATATGAAGAAATGTATTCTATTATATCTAACAGTACAGATTCCTTTATTATCTGGGCAAGTCATACTTACGTACTGAAAAAGCTGCAGGAATACTTACTGGCTCGAAAAGTTTCGGTAGAAGTACTGGACCGCAGGGTATCTAACAGTAAGCGCAAAATAGTTAAGGAACGCTTTAAAAAGGGTAAATTAAAGGTAGTTATTTTACAGATAGCATCAGAATGCAGAGGCAACGACTTTACATGTGAAACCAATTCTGTCAGTGCTATTTTCTTTGAAAATACGAGTAGTATTGAAGAACGAAGCCAGGCAGAAGATAGACAGCATCGCATTGGTATGACAGGTACAGCAGTATATATTGATCTTATCTGTGAGGATACCTATGACGAAGGTATTCAGTTATTACTTCAGAATAAAAAGACTATTGCTCAGTATATCCGTGAACAGGATCTGCAGCTCCTATTAGGTAAAGGTGGATCTATAACTGTAAAGAAAACGAAAAGCAAGAAACGTCCAAAGATGCCGGAAGAAGTTGAGGCGGAGCTGGAAGAACGTAAAGCAATAGAAGCTGAGTATTTAACTGAAATCGATGGGTTTGAGTCGCTTGGAATGGGTTAAATGGTATAAGTATAATATAGGGATAACTTAACAGTTATTCCTGACAAAAATACAAAGTTTTTTTTAATTAAAGAAAAGAGGTGAAGAAAATGTAGCGTGTATACTGCAAAATAAACAAATGTTTGCAAGATATTGACAAACTGTGAAAACTATGATATCATTGCCATTAGGGAGCTAATCTTAATAAACGAGGTTTAGCAAATGGCAGAAAGAGAATCCAGAGGCAGGAGCAGAAGAACTGATGTTCTCCCGAATGATGTTCCACTCGTGCCTCCTCATATGATGCGGAATGAAGATTCTGGTGACACAGATAGTTACAGTAGCAGAGGTCGTCGAGTAAAAGGTTTACATAGCAGCATTTTAAAGCAGCTTAAGGATCTGGATGTTACCGATGTAGATGATGCTCGCATTATACAGATGATGCGAGAAGGTAACCGTGAAGGAAACTATTTGCTGTTCTGTAAACATTACCGGTATATCTTGCATAAGATCATTGAGATAACCCAGGGTAACTGGTATTCTGATGATATTTTACAAGCAGGTGCAGTAGGGCTTTATGAAGCTGCGAAGCGATGGGATGAAAGTAAAAAATGTACATTTCTTACTTACGCACACTACTGGATCTTAAAATTTATTTATATTGAAATCCGTAATGAACTTCTTCCTTTAGGAGGACTCGGATTAGGCAGAGATGCCAAAGAGCGTTTATTTAATTTCATTAAGTATATAATGATGGGCTATTCAGATGAAGAAATTATGGAACGCTTAAGGATCAATGAGAAAACGTTAAAAGAACTGAAGATCTTGAATTCCATTGCATCAAGAACTAAAAGCTTAGATAACGTGGTAGACTCAGATAATGAGGAAGAGGAAGCTTATAATCAAATAGGAGTCCCTTCACATCCTAGTGCAGAGACGGAATACCTAAACGAAGAGTTTCTTTCGTATGTAGAAAAGCAAGTTAATGATTTACGAAAGACTGAACCTAAGCTTGCCGAGTTTTTAGATTTAGAGCTCGGTTTAAATGGCCAGTACCAGCTAGAAAAACCTGAGATCTGCGCTGCACTGAATATTACTAAACGTGAATATTCGCAGATGAAGCGTGCTGGTAACCGTTACCTCCGTATCCAGATGATTGGTGACGGTTGGTATGATGCCCCACCAGAGAATGAAACTGAAGGAGAAATAGAATGCCGCGCACAAGAAAAGCTAGAACAGTTACAGTCGAATATTTAGATGAAAATACAGACGTAAATATAGATAATATTCTATACTTCGTAGGTATTGATCCTTCCTATTCTTCGACTGGACTTGTTATTCTTGACAACAAGAATAATGAACCTGTTGTAGCTATGACAATCAAGGCAGGCGTTCCTACTGAAAGATTTCATGATCGTATCAAAAAACTACTTGACAAATTAGCTGAATGTATATTAAAATACAATCTAGAGGATGTCTATGTAGTAATGGAAGGAGCTTCGTTCGCCTCTGAGTTTAATGCTTTCAAACTTGGAAAGCTTAGCGGAGTAGTAGAATTTTTCTTAGGCGAGAACAAAGTTTCGTACAGTTTAGTAGCCCCGACTTATGTTAAAAAAGTAGCTTCAGGTAGCGGAAACGCAAACAAAGAGCAAGTTATCAAGGGCGTTCGTGAACGCTGGGGGTATCGTCACTCTAACAGTGACATAAACGATGCCTATACGATGGCCCAAATTGCTCGAGGAGCAAAGCCGCTCCCTAGGCCAGCTAAAAAACTGGGGGGGCGTAAGGATGGAAAATGAAATCCCTGATAGTCGGGTACGACACCCATATCTGATTTCAAAAGAGGTCTTCATCAATGATTTCCTGCAAGGGTATCCTGAAAAAGGATATGAAGAAGTAGAGTGGTGGTATGATAATATGCTTACTCACTTTTATGAATATCTAAACGAAGACGTCCGAAACAGAGTTTATTTGCCAAGAGTCGGTGTAATTTTTACAGGTACTGTACCAGCCAATCCTGAAAAAGGATTACCTGAACGGTATCGATATCGACTGAGCTGCAAAACATTCTCTAAACCTAAATGATAGAAAAGAGGAATTTTTAATGAAAGCACTTACACAAGCAGAAACAATTGAAAAACTGGCGGAAGTCAATAACACCTCTAAAGCAGAAGCTGCAAATGCCTGGAAAGGTTTTATTGCATTTCTGAAAGGTCAACTGGATGAAGGTAATAACATTCGTCTGGGTGAACTTGGTGTTCTGACTAAAAAAATCCGCCCGGCTGGTGTAGCTCGTGTACCTGGTACCGGTGAAACTGTAGAAGTACCGGCTCGTTACACTTACAAGCTGAAAAAACGCCCGCAAGACATGTAATCAATAATTTGCTATTCTCTCTGAATTCCCTGTGGAGTATCCAGCTACTTCATGGGGAATTCTTTTTGTGTATTGACATTAAAATTCCTTTGTGGTATAATTAGCCCATCAGTAAATAAGCAATTAAAACAAGAAAGAAGGTTTCTACAATGGCAAAAATTACCGTAGCAAGAGCTCTCACAAAATTAAAAATCATTCTCATTAAATTGAATGATCTTAACCGTAGCCTTAAAAGATATGGCTATGTAACCAGTAAAACAACTAGTCAACTGTCTAGTCATAAAGATATCAATGCTAATCATTTAGAAGCTAAGAAAGAGTATGCAAAACTTTTAGCCAGTTTTGATGATTTGATTACTGATTATACTCAAATCAGCTTAGCTATTTCTAAATCGAATTTAGAAACTACGATCCACACCGATGAACTGGGAACTATTAGTATTGCAGAGGCTATGCTCTTAACTCAGAAATTAGATAAACCCCTGTCAGATAAATTATCAGCGTTAAGTAGTGCCCGGGAAGAAGCCGAAAAACTTGCTAATACTACTAATAAATCTATAAATGCTGTAAGCAGTGGCATGACTGCAGAAGATATAGAGAAATTAAGATCATTACCTGTAACTTTATTTGACCAGGAAGTTTTGGATAATGCAGCTAAGAAATCTATGTTCTGTGGCTACGAGCTGAATCAGTTAATAAATGAAAGCAATGCAATAACTATGATCGAGATTCCCGATTGATTTAAACTTATAATGTCTGTTTAGCGAAGTAACTCTCGAAATTTACCTACTTGTTTTTATATAATAAAAATGTTAAGATCAGGTGTGTGCATTATAACATAATGTGCCATTTGACCAAAAATGTAGCAAATTAGTATGTGAGATCAAACGTCTATCAGTACCTCAGCGTTCTCAGCATCCTAGTTTAAAGTGTATAAGTCCAAATTCAAATCCTAATTGTGACTTAGGTGGCTTCGGCTACTGGAGTGACTTGGTGATACTCTGAGAGTGGAGCGTTAGGCTGTTACGCAGACATTTATATATGATACGCCTTGGTTTAATTACCAGGGCGTATTTTATTTAGGCTGAAAATCATTTGACATGGATGAGAAATTTATGGTATAATGAGTATGCCTAAGGTTAACAAGGTAAACAATGGTAATCAAAGGTAAACAAAGATTAAGTGAGGTATTGAGAAATGGCTAAAAAGAATGAAGATGCTCAAGTATTGAAAGATGCGACTACTGAAACTGGCGCTCCTGTAACTGAATTCTTAAAAGACGAAAAAGCTGATAACTTTGGGTCAGAATTTGGAACTTCTCTGACTGCTGGATTAGACGGAGAATCGGGAGACGATATGGACTTCGGCTTAGAAGGCGGAGAAATGAATTTGAGCCAGATCCCTATCTTGAAATTAACTCAGGCAATGACTCCTGAAGTTCAAGACCGTGAATACAAAGATATTTACGCTGGCATGTTTATGAACGACTCTACTAAGACTCCTGTAGGTGAATCGCTGGTTGTACGTGTAATGCGTGCATGGCGCTGCAGAGCTAAATTTGCACCGAGAGGTGAGGGCAATAATAGTATTGAATGCACTTGCCCGACTTATAATAGCCCTGAAGGGGATATTGGCAGTGAACATGGTGCATGTGCTAAATGTATCTACAATAATTTCGATGCACCAGAACGTTGTCAATTACAGTATCATATGGTCGTTGCTACTGAAAATGATCCGCATGAACTTTTCCGTATCATCTTATCTAAAACCAGTTATAAAGCATCCAAGAAACTTGAAAATGGCTTAAGAGCATTAGGCAGCAGATTCCGTAATACTCCTTCTTTTGCATTTAAAGTCAAAATTTCCGTTGGTGAGGAAACTAATACCAAAATAAACAGTAAATACTATGTTTATAAAGTAGATGTTGTTCCGCCAGTACCAGGTGAAGCTTTGATTCCTGATGAATTAAAAGACGAGTTTATGGAAAGCTTCAAGGAAGTTAAACGGTTGAGAGATAATTCTGTGGATTATCATAAGCGTATGCTGGCTAATAAAGCTGCATCCGAAAACCCGGAAATTTCCAATGACAGCTTCAGTGGTATGACTACTGATGTACTGAATTCTTTCGGTATTGAAGATGTAGATGCAGACCACTCTGATCCTAAGGGAGAAAATATTCCATTCTGATAGTCTGAGGGAGGCTTCGGCCTCCCCTCTCTTATAACTTTTACTTTTTTAACCAACTAAAGGAGAATACTCATTATGAATAATGAAGAAACTCGTGATCAAATAACTGAAGAACTAATGGAATCTCATAAAAAACTTAGCGAAAGTTTTATTCGTGAAGGGGATATTATGGTTCCGGTGGAGCTAACTGCAATTCCACGAGTACAAACTCAGGAAGAATTTATTCGTGAATACCTGGATACTAAAATCCTTCCTTTATTCGCTACTAAATCCGGAGCGTACAATGTAAACGGAGATGAATTTGGTACTATCCGAAGTATTGCTGCCAAGCATTTGCCTGAGATGTATGAAGATAATCAGTGGGAGGCAATGATTAAAGTCGTTGATATTCTGCTGGAAAAACATCTTTCTGCGATTGCTAAAGGACCGTCTGTATTTGAGTACGAAGAACGCCTGCGTGACCTTTTGATTTATACTTTCTTCAAATGTAGGTTTGTTGCTGAAATGAACAATAGACCTATGAGTGGGGAAATCAGAACCGAAATGGAAATCTGTCATGGCTGATAAGGTACAAGAGAATAAGGACTGGGTGACTCTTCTTAACTTAGCAGGCAAAATTAAACACCCGGAACTTAGGGACTTTACTTTAGCATTTCTAGAGGATGTAGTACCCGACTATTTCGCACGTATAGCAGCCAGTGCCAGTGGAAAATATCATCCTCAGTATTCTCTGGGCTATGGCGGACTGCTCCGACATACAATAGCAGCAGCACTATTAGCAAAGGAACTCGCGGCATTAGAATACTGGCAATTTTCCCCTGGTGAACAGGAACTTATCTTTGCGGCAACGATTCTCCATGATACCTTTAAACAAGGTAAAGAAGAAAGTGGTAAGACCGAGCGGTCCCATCCTAACATTGCTGCAATAGAAATCCGCAAATTCGCTGAAAAACGCGGGGATCAAAAGTTTGGTAATCTCCTGGCAGGGCTTGTCGTTGCTCACATGGGGCAATGGGGCAACCAGAAACCTGGTAATAAAGGACAGTTCTGTGTACACCTTGCAGATTTTATTGCAAGCAGACGAAACGTTGAAGTACACTGGGACGAGGAATTTTTGAGTTCCATAAAATAAATATTCAAAGAGGAGAAGCGATATGGCTACAAATACCCATGTTATCTCCGGCGACTTTGACATGTTACTGGGGGAGGCTAAATACCTCCCCTGGTCTAGTTCTAGGGCCGATACAGCAAACGCATGTTTATATAAGTTTAAGAAAGTGTATTTAGAGGGAATAAAAGAAAGCAGCCCTGCATTAACACTGGGGGGCCTTGCCCATGAGATAATCGCAGAACTGTTAAAAGATAGAAATCCCTCAGTAAGTAAGGCAGAGTTATTTCTAGGGAATGTTTACCCGTTGTATAAAGTGGCAGACCCGCAAGGAGCAGCGTTAGCAGAAGTAAAAACAATGTTTCCTTATATGGTCTCTTTTGTAGATAAGTGGTTAACATTTTGCAGTAACAGAAATATCAAGAAATTTAGAGTAGAACATCCCTATGGTTGGACACGTGAATTAACTCGAGCAAGTTATAATCCAAGTCCAATACGAGAAACATACTTCAGAGGCATAATAGATCTTTGGGCGTATGATCCCGTTGCAAAAGAGATATTTATTATTGACCACAAAACCAACAAATCTGCAGCATCTAAAAACAAGGTTAAGGAGAGTAAACAACTTAATCTTTATGTATCAATGATTTCCAAGATTTACAATCTGGAATGGACACGGGCATATATTGGCTTAAATTTCCTACGGAAAAATCGTATCGTATGGAACAGTGTAACACCAGTTGAAACCGCGTACTTTACCCAGATATATATGAATACCCTTGCGTATCTTGAAACCCGGTTGTACGAGTGTGATAATTCTACTATATGGCCAGCAAATAAATCTTTTCAATGTAGTTGGTGCACCTTTAAAGACACTTGTAAAACCTATCTGAATGAGGTATAATTCTTATACGGATAAAATTTAGAGAACTGGAGTGTTACCGCTATGTTAGTTGAAGCTTTTGAAACAGCGTTTCCAAATCACAATTTTAATTGGCGTAACTCTGGCTCTTGTGCACAGGGCTTTTGCCCGTTCCATACTGATAAACACCAGCGGTCTCTTGGTATCTATACAGATGCCAGGGGACGTGAACGCTGGCACTGTTTTGCAGAGGGTATCGGCGGGGGCTTGATTGACCTTGTGTTACGGTCAAAGATCCCTAATACCGAGACAAGAGCAGGAGCTAATTACTGGCTAGTACAAAAAGGTTATTTACAAGAAACAGAACAGCAGGTGAAAGATAGACTGCGTAATGACGGGCTGACAAAGTTCTTGGCCTGGACTAATAGTTTGTTAGAAACATCAGATGACGCTGCTGGGCTTCGTGCTTATCTGGCAGGCAGACGAATAGATATTCGTACTATCCCTAATTCGCCTATCGGGTATTATCCCAAGGTCGAAGAAGTTGAAGCATGGCTCGCTGAAAATGAACTGCTCGAATTGCTGGGCAGTGAACTTATTCCTACTCACAGATGTGAGGGGATAGTTGTAGGCAGTATACTTTTTTTTTACCGAACTTCCTATGAAGAATACAGCCGCATTAAAGTCCGCAATGTTTTAAAAGAACGTGACGGTAATAAAATGACAATGTATCTGGGTAAAAAATTACGCAGAGGCGAACGCATTGGTTATTTTAGCTGGACTAAAGAGGGCTGTTATGATAGAGATGACGCTATACTGGTAGAAGGTGAATTTGATGTCGGTGCACTGTTTAGTATGTGTGCCCGAGAGTCGGATGAAGATATCGTAGAACCTATCTACTGTTTCAGTGGCGGTACAAATTTATCCAGTGGGGTCAGTGCGCTGTTAGATATGGGTAAAACGCATATCTATTTATTCCCGGATAATGATGATGTTGGTATCGACTATTCTTATACAGTAGCAGAACAGCATACCCAAACGTATGTAATAATGCCGGTAGACTATCAACAGGGTGATGACCCGGCTACGTGGGCCGCGTCTCACAATGTTACTCAATTTAATGAGGCTTATACTTCTCGTAGACCTGCGTTTGCATGGATTGGTCAAAAGCTGGCAAATATGGCTCAGGAAGCCACAATGGAAGATCAGGCTGCTATTAAGGTAAAGCTTATTGAGTATGCTAAGAAACTCCCGGCTACTGATAGGGAAATGTTCCTTAAAAATTATGGGACGGTAGCAGGTGTATCTTTTGAAGCATTGATGGAAGAAGTAGATGACCGGTCACAGATAAAATATCGTAAAGTTTTAAATCCTGCCCATTTTGGTATATTGATGAACGTTATCAATAAAAATACGTCGGAATGGGAACCAATTTCTAATGTTATTTTAGAAACTGAACGGGACCTTATCCTGGATGCGGGTGATGACAACGTAGAACGTAAAATTGTACTCCGAGTATCCATGGCTTATAAGAGTACCAAAATAGAACTTACTCCTGAAGAATATGCTGACGATAAACGTCTATATTCTGCAATTATTACTGCGTTGGGTTCCAGTGTCTGGATAAAACCCCGTACAGTATCGTATTTACGGGAGGCGTGCAATTTGTTGACACCAATAAAAGAAACAGGTGGGGAAGAGAATATCTATACCCATACTGGTTGGCGAGAAGATAAATTTTTAGCACCTAATGGATATGTAGATGCTGACGGTTTCCATCCATTGGATGATATAAAAGTGGAATTACCAGCAAATCCAGGCTACATGAAAAATTATCGTTTAGATGAACCTCCTGCAGATTTAACACTGATTAGGGATGTAATCAGGAACGATATGTTAAAAGTGTTTTCCTATGACATAACACTGCCTTATCTGGCTCATGTATTTTGGTCTCCACTTGCACATTTTATCCCAATGGCTAAACCTGTATGCCTGTGGGTCGTTGGTTTGACCGGTTCCTATAAAACATCATATACAGGGTTAATGGCAAGTTTCTTTGGAGATTTCAAAACAGGTGATTTTGAGACTTGGCGATCTACGACAAATTCCATTGAGAAGAACGGTTATTACCTTAAAGATATGTTATATGTAGTCGATGATTATAAGGGCATAGACGTAAATCCTAAAGCTCTGACAGGGTGTATCCAGAGCTATGGCGACAGGCATGGTCGTGGTCGTATGAATACTGACCTGTCTGCGCGTAAAACATGGTTTATCCGTGGTAATATGGTTTCTACCGCAGAGGATATTCCTACAGGCGAAGCGTCTGTTATCTCTCGTATTTTATTACTTAAAATACCAGGCAGAGGTAATTCTGACCATTTGACAAAAGCGCAAGCTCATGCTAAATTATTACCAGGGGTGATGGCTAAGTTCATCCAGTTCCTGTGTAATAAAAAAATACGGGAACATGATTATGAAAAACTGCTGGCCGAACGTAGAAATAAATTTAAAGCAGTACATGGCCGTGTATGTGAATCGCTGGCAGCGAATTCCATTGCCTGGGATTTGGTTGCAGAGTTCTTAGGGCTAGAAGATTTGACCGAAGATTATTACCGCGGTGTATCAAATATCTTGGCTACCATGAATTTAACTACCAAGCAAGAACAGGCAGGCTATGTATTCCAGGAAACCCTGGCAGACTTGATTGACTCTGGTAACTTCCATTTAGAGGGATTAGGCTGTAATGGTACAGAACACCTGGAAACTTCCCAGCGGTTGGGCTGGATAAATTCTCAGCACGTTTATATCCTTGGAAGTAAGGCGCTTGCAGAAGTAAATAAATTGCGGATGCAACTTACTGGTAGCCCTATTAAATACACTGCCAATACTATTTATGAACAGTTAGTTGCTGCAGGTACAGTAATACCAGATGCGAATGGTAAACCAACCAAAGTAATTAAAGTTAATAATCGATCCAGTGCACGTGTATTAGAATTTAGGAGAGGAGTAGTTGAAAAATTAGGCGATGAAGCATTTAACGATAACTCCAAACTTACATCAGGAGTCCTTCGGGACGCGCCGGAGTGTAACGGGCTCGAACTCTCGTAAGCCTTATGGTTGTGACCGCTGCACTTTAAAGCACGCTAATTCTCCTGATTTCACACCTGAAATAATGGAACTAAAAGGTAAACGCCGAACCTCTGATACAGAACGGATAATAATGGTTTTAGTAGGTGCTCCGGAAAGCCCGGAGTGCTTGCTAAACAGAGATGTACGGACGCTTATCCAAAAATGGATGAAGAATCATATCACAGCAAATAAAGTGTATATGACTTCGGTAGTAAAATGCTGCAGAGAAGGCAATCCTACAAAAGTAATGGTAAAATGCTGTGAAGATAGGTTACGGCAAGAGCTGACTGATATTCAGCCGGATGTCATTGTTTGCCTTGGTAAAGCAGCAGCTACCCCGTTTAATATTACAGGTAAAGCTAAAGAACTGTACAACAGAGTTTTTACCATTAAACCTATCGCAATACCACGTAAAGCAGGCGAAGATCCTAACGAACCCTTAAAACATACCCGTGAATCTAAACTGATTATTACTCACTCACCTTCTGATATTGCAGATGATATCAAAGTATGGAGCTCTGTAGAATCAGCGTTTAGACAAGCAGAAAGATTCTCCAAGGATAGTGAGATAAAACTACCTGAAAATTATTATTTATGTGAATCTCCAGCGGAGTTTGAAGAATGGGCCGAAAGGCACATGACAAACCCTACTTTAAAAAAGATTATCCATGCATTCGATATCGAGACCAACGGTCGCGAACTGCATCCTAAAACTGAATTTGATGCACAGTTCCCTCCGAAACTACGTTGCCTAAGCTTCTCCTGGGCAAAGGGAATGGCACTGTGTGTACCTTTTGAGGATGATCCTGAAGGATACTATCCTATACTTAAAAAGTTAATGGAGTCAGATATTAGCTGGTGTGGACATAACGTTGCATTTGATATTTTCTTTTTGAAGATAGTAAATGATATCCATGTAAAACGCCTTGTTGGGGATACAATGCTAATGGCTAGTATGCTTAATCCAGGAAAAGGAAAGTTCGGTTATGGTCTCAAACCCTTATCAGCAGAGTTTACTGATTTAGGTGGATACGAAACTGATATGAAAGGCACAGAGGACCAGCTTGATGATAAAGGCAGAAAGCTAAAAACCAAATGGGAAATAGCTGATATGGCTACGATTGCTCCGTATAACTGTGCAGACTCAGATGCTACCCTACAAATATTCCATATCTTCTTTAATACACTAAAAGAGCGGAATATGCTTGTAGGACACTGGGTAATGACGAATGCACTGTTCCCCCTGGCAAAAATGGAACATCATGGTTTTCTGGTCAATACAGAATGGGTAGATGATGCACGTAAAAAATTGGAAGAACTAGTAGTTTTTTTTGATAAGGAACTGACCAGACTTTGTGGGAATAGACATTTTGACTGGAATTCCCCTGTTGAACTAGCTCATGTTTTATATACGGTGCTTGGATATAAACCTCCGTCCTTAAATGCATTCCAAAAATTCAGTGCGTCTAAAGACGAAGATAATGCTGATACCGAACATCCAACAAATGATGACGCATTGTCTATCTTAAATACTGAGTTTACTCAGACAATGCGTAAATACAGAAAAACTGAAAAACTTCTGTCTACTTACTTTAACGGCTATTTAAAAAATATAGGACTAGATAAGCGGCTTCGAGCAGATTTTGTACTGGTAGGTACAGTAACTGGCAGGTTATCCTCGTCAGGTGATGCCAACTTGCAAAATATACCATCTGCAATGAGTAAGACAGCCCCGGGATACCAGGAACTGCATGAGTTTAAGGTGAAAAAAGCTTTTGTAGCACGCCCTGGCTGGTGTATTGTAAACGCGGACCAATCACAACTAGAACTGCGTATTGCAGGTGCCTGCTCAGGTGAGGAACGGTTTATTAAGTCCTATAAGAATAAAATAGATATGCACAGTCGTAATGCGAATGTTTCATTTTCACTTGACATTTCAGTTAAAGTATGGGAAAATGAAGCTAAGGAACTTGGGCTTGTGCCTGGATCTGAAGAATTCCAAGTCTACGTAGAACGTAAACTATGTCAGTACATCAAACATAATTTCCCTGACGAACGCCAGGCTGCTAAGAGTGTATCTTTCGGTATCCTGTACGGCATGAGTCAATGGGGGTTAGCTAAGGACCTTAATGATAAAGGTCGAGATGCTGGCAGTAGACGTATATGGACTCCTGAAGAATGTAAGGGGCTTATCTCCAGATTTAAAGAGGGCTATCCTACATTAATTGCCTGGCAAACGGATTTAATTCGGTTTGCTAGAAAGCACGGATACACATATACTTGCTTCGGTAGACGCAGGTATTTACCGGGTATTAAATCTGATAAATGGAAACTCAAAAGTGATGCGGAACGACAAGCTATAAATACCCCTGTACAATCGGCCGGATCGGATTTCATGATGGCAGGCGTTGTAAACATGGACCAGAATTTAGACCATGATAAATTTAGATTCTGTGCTACAGTACATGACTCTGTTGTGTGTGAAGTTCGAGAAGGGTACCTAGACGAGTTCGTACAGATAGCAAAGGGGTGCTTGGAAGAGCCGCGTATCAATGGGAGAGTAATCCCATTATGTGAGGTAATGCCATTTGTTGCAGAATTTGAAGCTGGTGATACCTATGGAACTCTTAACGAATACAAAATATGAAAGAAGGTAACATTAATGGTAGATACTAATATCGAAGACGCTGAAATCGTTTCCGAAACTACAAACGAAGAAACAACTGCAGTACCTGAAAAGAAAGACCCGTATACCCTGATTGTAACACTGAAATGCCCTGGACGTAATTTGACTGATAATTTTATCGGAATGGAATTTGAAATGCCTGAAGATAAAGTTACACCTGAATTATGTGAACGTATGATCCTTAACTATAAAGCAGTAACTCTTGCAGATAAACGTACTACGTTAGTCACTGCACGTTTACGTAATAACTTTATTATTACAGAAACCTCTACCTGCCTGCGTCCAGAGGACTATGATCCGGAAATGGGTACTCAAATCTGTATCCAAAAAATCAGAGATAAAATCTGGGGCTTTATGAGCTTTATGCTTGCTAGCGCGACTGTAACAAATACTAGATTAACAGAAGAATTGGTAGCATCGGGTGAATTAACGGCTGAAGACCTGCAAAAAGCTGAAGCTGAAGTACGTGCTGAATTAGCTGCAAAAGAAAACGCCGAAGAAACCCCAACATGTAACGGTGAATGTGCTGGATGTACCTGCCAACATGAAGAAGTAGTGGAAGATATTAAAGTCTCCGAACCTGAGAAACCAGAAATGGATAAGTAATTCGGTATAAGTAATATAGAGGAATAGATTGCAAAGTCTATCCTCTATATTTTTTTAGGAGGTGGTTTTTATTGAGTACTTTATTTGTAACCCAATTTGTAACCTATCTGTAATACTAATTTTTAAGGGGTGGAACTCAAAATGTATATTAGAGATGCAGTAAATTATCTGCAACGGAAAAACGTATTTATTGTAAGAAAATTGAAAGAATATGGTCACTCAGGAGACCAGCTACATGTAATTAATATCCATGCAACTATTTTGGTAACCATGATTTACCAAGCAAGAGAAAGTGGTATTATTTGGCAAAAGTCATTTGCTGAAATTGTCAATTTGTTAAATGCTCCTGGGAATAACAGGTATCGTAATTTCTTGAGTTATCTGGTAGATTTAAAATTATTAGAAGTTATTAAATCGGGTACAGCAAATGTATACCAACCTGTAATGGGAGACAAAGAAGAATCTGAACCATTGTATATCCATAGTGATACAGGCAGCGAAATTGATATTTCTAATTTAGGTATGATGCAATCTCCTTGTTTCCCTATTACACTAGAAAATCATGCTAACAGTGAAGCTTATCAGCGTACATTAGATGATTGGGGCTTTACCTTAATTTCTTTTGATACAAATGATTTTATTGCAAATAAAACATTAAATATTATTAACTTCTTTGCATTGTCAAGAGATAATCATTTACTAAAAGGAACCTGGCTTGTTATTAACAAAGTACGGAAAATACCGTATGAATGGTTACGAAATTTCTGGCGGAATACAACTCCGGTTAATATTAACAACCATAAATTAAGCTATGCTACAAATAGAACTCTGCCAGATTTTAGACAACTTAGTGAAGCATTTTATGATCCGGCTACCCCCGATAGAGAACGCGGATTTGAATATGCTCAATTACTCAAAGACCTTTTTGCTAAAGAAGGAAAAGAATATGTAGATTTTCGGAAGAGATATCCACAGAATTTCATGGATGAAGATGAAACTGAAACCGTGTCAAAACTTCAATCAATTACGGTTCCGAGTCTTCCTGAAGAAATAGCTAAGCCACCTGCGGGAACAATTCAGCTTGTCGAAACTCCAACTAAACATCTAACATTTAAAACTCCAGTATTACAAGAAGTATACGAATTACTAATTTCGGATTTAAATGAGGATTTAAAATTAAAATTAATTAAAGCTTTGGTATAACAAAAAGAGGGCGTGGATATTTCCACGTCCTCACTCTTTTTATCTTTATTTTTTTTACTTAACTAACTGTAGTTTTATGGTTCGTTGCACTCACTGTAGCCCCACAGCTTACCCCTGCGCCAGACCCAGCAACTTTTTTTCCGCCTACAGTAGTTTTACCTGATGCAGCAGGGCTTACAATTGTTTTACCTGAATGTCCGGGTAATGGATCAGGAGATACAGAGGAGCCTACATGTGCAACAGGTATTCCGTTAACTGTAGTTCGAGAAGAGCCCGAAGTAACTGCCCCGCCATGGGAATCCGGATCCCCTATAACTAATACTGCAGCCATAGTATTTCTCCTCTCTTACGGTAATTTAACACTATCTACACTCATACAGTTGAACTCACTGGCTGTAAAAGAAATTGTAGATGCAACTAATTTTACATTACGAGCTGCGTCCACATGCAAGAAATCATTACCATTTATTTTAAGATTGATAATACCTGCACGTTGACCAATTTGTAAGTCTACTACTGATGTACCAGCACGTTCACCAACTGTTCGCCTAAACCGAATAGTTGTATTTGTATTATTAGCACCGTCAACTTCGGCTTCAACATCCATTCCTCCGGCCTTTAGACGGAAGATACTACACACATTTTCCCATACACAGTTTAGTAGATTCCAAACGGAAGATAATTTACCTGGTGACATGATAATTTTTTTCATCATATCAGTTAATGATTCTTCTGATCCCATAGAATTAGTAGCTGAAGAATTACCAGGTAAGGTAGCCTTATTAGCCATATCTGACGGACATCTATTTGCGGTTGCCCCTAGTGGACTCTTGAGATCCGTATTAGCATCACTATTGATATTAAGCGGAGGAAACAATGAGATAATAGAAACCTCACCATTGTATTCGGTGTACCAGCAGGGAGAACCTATACTTGGCGGTGTGATCGCGTAGGCTCCGTTTACAGGGTCGCAACGATTCATCGGGCATGATACGTTGGAAAGGTTCCCAGACCCGTCATAGGGGGAGATTGTGGCTGTCATAGTATTAGGATCGTATCCAGTTACTACTGCCGGACGAAGATTACCATTTAAAGACCGTGCCATATACTGTTCAACTCACTTTCTATCCTAGGATACTATAACTAAATCTTTATCTATCGTATTACCGCCAACAGTTATAGTTTCTTTACCTGTTGGGGAATTTTGAGCAGCATCTTGGGTACGAGTATTCTCTGTAGTACCAGAAGACTCTATATTAGATGAGATCTCACCAACACCAATACACCGACCATATACGATATTTAAGTTATCTAATATTTGGAAATTACCTGCACTCACGCCTACATTAAAAGACGAGATTGCACATCTTTCAAAGTATAAAGTGCTAATTGTTTTATTTCTACTGGGATTTAAAAACATCGCCATTAAGCCAAACAGTGGTTTGTATAATGTAGATTGTGTGCTAAAATTCCAATTTGGAGAGATATGTAATCTATTGGAAAGACTTGAATAATCACCACATAATCTACTTATAGTCATTGATCCTGCAAGTGATTTGCCTGGGATTACAATAGTTTCTTCACATCTAAGTTCTTTAAATGTGGAAACATTGACCCCAGATGAAAAGCTGAATTGCTGGCATAATCCTATAGGGACTAGTTCAGCACCTATGTCTATATTAGCATAAATGGGATCCCCTGCGAACAGCAGCATAGAATCTGCTGTCGCAAAAGAATCCGGAGTAGTTTCCATTTCTACCCATCTAAACGAACCTGTTTCAACACCATTGCTAGATACCTGGGTATGGCTTGCATTACCTGCTACACCGTCACCTGTAAGTCCTAGTACTTGCAAAATAGTATTTACTGACTGTCCAGCCTTAAATATACGATTTAAGGAACTAGGCAACTGTGGTAGATTTACAAGTCCCAAGGTACTGGAACTGATGCCGCTGCGTAACTGGTTGTAGCTTTTTTTTAATGAGCTAGCATCAGATACTACCTTTGATGCACCAGTTAAAAATGTATTAACTTGGGAAGTAAATGACATTACAGGCCTCCATATTTAAAATTATAAACCTATCAAAGTGTCGTCACTCAGGGTAAAAGGTCCAATGCCTTTTAACGGACGCTGACGTTCAAAGTTTAAACTCATGCTGTCAATTACCTGGAACTGACCCGCACTTAATCCATTCTGATTACCTAAAAGAACACATTGTTCCAAGAAATTAATAGATGTTACACGCTGACGGGGATCTCGTTTAATTTCAATCAATCCAAAAGGAATCTTGAATAACAGAGAATTCATACCACCAGCAGAGATAACCCGATCAACATAGTCATCCAAATCTGCATCAAAAACATCCATAGATTGGGCGTTAAGGCCCTGGATCCATTGTTTATCAGTACCAGCAATACGATCTGTGATATCAGATAAACTATCGGTAGATTTAATCCAAATAAGGGTCGGGCGATATAATGCTGCTACAAGAGAGTTACCATGTACAGCAAGACGACTGATCATACCGCTGCCCATTGCAGTACCAGATGCACCGATTTTACGACTGGAACCAACCTCGCCAATAAACTGACCTGCAAGGCCTTCATTGTATGAGAACTGTTGGGCAATGCCCACCGGGTATAACGGGATGTCAGTAAAGGAATCCCCTACAGGAAGGAACGGAACAGTAGAGAGTAAAAGAGAGCTATCCGCTGTGACAAAATCGGTAGCGTCTGTATTCATCTCTACAAACTGTTTTCTATAATCGCTCCCATCTAACTGTTCAGGAGATAAAATGTTATTTGAAATTTGTGCCATTATTATTACTCCTTATTAGTACGAATCAATATGAGAGCCGAGAACGTCATCGTTTTCCCAGATAGGAACGATTTGCTCATAAATAAAACTAAAATTATCTACAACCAAGAAACTGCCTGCCTGGTATGCCCTGGAAATACCTTGACACAAACATTGCTCAAACATGTGACAAGAGAAAGAACGACCAGCAGGGTCACCTTCAAGAACGATGATGCCCTGGGGTGTACGTAATTTATCCAAGTTCAAACCGACAGCAGCGCCCCATTCTTTTTCTGTCCAATAGTTACGGTCAATACCAAAGGTCTTACCATACTTAGACAAAATATGTATTGGACTGTTACCATGTACTAACATCTTTGAAATACTGATGTTACCACCGCCAGAAGAGCCTACCATTGCACGTTTACGTCGAGAACCAATCTCTGCTTGTAACGCACTGGGTAAACTTTCTTGATAGCCAAAACTCTGCGTAAGACCAATAGGAGTAACTTTAGTTACCTGGTCATGAAGCCAAGAGTCTGCAACACAGATAAGTGTATTATCTGGTGTAATAAAATCTGTTGCAAGGCGTAACTGTTCAACCCAATTATAATGAGGTGCACCGTCATTGCTCAGGATTTCGTTAAGGGTCTGTTCCTTAACAACGCCACCCATAGATTTTAATGGGTTAATATTATAATCCGACAAGATTTTCACCTACCTATTAGTTATTCTTCAGGTTAATCATTTTATGAAGTTTACCAAACTCAGCTTCATTAGGTTTATTATTTTTTAACATAATTTCTCTGGCTTTAGCAAGCGCAGAACTTTGGCCTTTAGTTCCCTGCATTTTAGCTGCTTCCTGTAAACTAGGAAGAGCTTTTTTTAACCCCCGGGCAGTTGTCATAGGAAGATAGGCCGCTTCTTTCTTCTTGAAATGTTTGTATGCTAGTACCGCAGCGGGAGCTGCCGCAGCAAATCCGATTGCTACATTGCGTTGATGTTTAGCAGCATTAAAAGCTTTTTGTGCAGATTTCATATCTCTGGCATGAAGTACTTCGTCCACTCTATTTTTAAGAAAATGACCTTCAGCTTTAAGTCCTTCAAGTGCTGATTTAGCTGCTGTATATTTTCGTGCAGCAGTATTTGCAGCTAATGCACTGGACAAAATACCGACAGTAGCGGCAGAACGTTCAGTTTCATTTAAATCTGCAGCAGTTTTATTCCGATCGTCACTGGATAACGCTTTATATCCACCATATGCTGCCATAGTACCAACGGTACCTTTACCTATATTAGAAGCAGTGTTTCTAACTGTCTTGCCACTGATCTGATGTTTGCCTACTGTAAGACCGTGTTGACCTACATCTTTGACAGTTTGTTTAGCCATACCACCTACTGCTTTAAAAATGCGACCTACATTTCCTACAATACTGGCTTCTTTTAATTTATTTAAAGTTTCAGACACTGTAGCTCCTCCTCTATTTTTACGATTCCGCCTCTTTTCTACTCGAGAATAAAGATCGACAGCTTGATTGTAAGTATCAAAAATTTCATCGCCAGGAGTATGTGGACTATTACTATCTGTAAAGTCATGTAAATGCTTGTTTACACGCCGAAGCATACGATGATATCGGGCGGCAGTTTTTACTGCAGTTACATTTTTAGCATCACTATTAACCTGGTTTTTATTTATTGTTGTAGATACCGCAGGAGTATTACTTTTAGAAGTCAACGGTTTAGGCATTTTGGGAGTTGTACTAAGAGTTGGAACTCCTTTAGGACGGGCAATACCTGACGCTGCTCTAAATGTATCTACAGTACCAGCTAGTTTTTCATAAAACATAAGTGTACTCCTGTTTATATCACGAACCAATTAAAGATTCGAGAATTTCTAAATTAGTATCAAACAACCCAAGGGGCATAAGGCCCCCAGGTTGCTTAATGTATTACGTTTAAACTTGCAGATATACATCCACGCCATTGACCGGATACGGGATCTCGATCTTAATAGTCGGGATGATTTTATCTGCTTTCTTTTCAATAGAAGTCAGGGTAGCAGCAGTTAGGATAGGACCAATATACTGATAAGAAGTGCTCATCATTTGATCACTGCAGCTATTAATAACCGTTGTACAATATTTCAAAGAAATTGTATTAACATTATATTTACCCAGAACATCTTTCAAGTTATCTTTGTAGAATTTAGATGCATAGTCAACAACGGCTACACAGCTATCTTCTGCAGTTTCTAACTGAGTAGTATCAGTTGTAGTCTGATAGAGGACATATGGCAATTCCTCGGGTTCATCTTGACAAACCCAGAATACACCATTGCCAGCCATTTCAGCTAATTGATCGTCAGTAAACATTTTATTTGCTTTGAACACGCGTTTGATGCCACTGAGACCCATTGTAGAGAAACCTTGATGTGGAGGGAACCCTGCACGCATAGCACCCAAAGTTACACACAGGTAATAACCAGGCATCATTTCATCTACAGAGTTAATATTAAGCATAATGCTGTCAGGCATTACATAACGTAAACGTTTGTTAGAGAAAGATTCGGCTACACCGGAAATTGCGTCAGCAACACCCTGTGTATCCAGTACACGAACTACTTCGTAACAAACGTTAGTATTAGTACTTACAGTTACTTTTTCTTCAGTTTCTACATAACCTTCTGAAGTTCTATTCCATTTCAAGGTAGAAAATTCAGCGACACTGTCATTAAGAACTTCCAATAATTGTAAGGAATACTGATAAACATTCTGATCACTGTAAACATCCATGAAATCAGTTACACGTGCACGGTTAGTAATAAACATTCCATTAGCGGTATCTTTAAGATAACAATGATCATCATCGCCGCCCTTTGCAAGTACACCGTCATTTAATTCGATCATTACTTTCGTGGTGGGCATCGGCATATTCGCATACATAACACGCCATCTGCTCTTTTCCGGCTCACTCATTGTTTTACAGTGACTAGCATAGGAACTAATTACATCTTTGTCATCCGTAAGAGGAATAATTACATAAACCTTTTCTGTAGTAGACAAAATATCCAATGCTTTTAAATACCCGTTTTTATCGTCTGTATCAATCGGCAGAACTTTATAAGTCATATCACTTACTGCGGATGCAACAAGGCTGGCAGCTACAGACAGCGGGTTCTGTACATTGATTTTACCAAGCTGAGCTTCTGCTACAGACTGGCTGGTAATGGTCAAGAAATCATTAGCAATATCTTTACGCAGAGCACGGTAAGAAACTGCTACATCGGCAGTTACTACAACACCTGCACTATCCAGTACAGAGGTGGAGATAGCTGCACCAGTTTTAATAGTGAATTTATCACTTTTTGCAGTAACATACTGACTTTCAAGCATCGTGTCTTCCGGAGATACACGTTTTACTACTGCAGTAATAGTTGCACTTTCTTCTGGTTCAGGTAAGTTTTTCTTCAAAGTCAAAGTATTACCGTCAGAGCTTACTTCTTGTACTACTGCACTATAAGTCAATTCCCCGCTGGTTTCTTTGTAGGTAATATCAATATAGTCCCCGGCTTTAATTACCGATTCAGAAAATGAATTTGTAGTAGCAGTAAGTGTAGTAATCGGGCCACTATTATTTACAGTTACTGCACTGTATAATGTGGATGCTAATTGCGGCCATACTTTAACATAGATATTAGATAAGTTTACAACTACAGAATCTGTATCAATTACAGACCCTAATGCTTGATTTACATATGTACTAGTATAATCTGTATCAGACAATGTATAACTGCCACAGGCTACATTAGTCTCTACCTGATAACACGGACCTACTATACACAACTCAAAGAATGGAGTGGTAAGTTGCGGATTTACAGTTAACAATTCCTGATATACACGCACGCTTGGAGTACGAAAAGCCATTGAGTACACCTTCCTTATATAAAAATATTAAAAAGTATTTTATCTTTCTTAGGTATATTATACCTGTTTAGTGTTTGGCATCGGTTGCCCAGGTTGGTATCCTTCAATAGTATCTTCTCGTGCACGGAATCTCAATGTTACTACATTGTCATCAATACCATCTGCGTTGGGATCATCAGAGATACCACCTTTGCCTCCCCAGTTACCGTTTTCACCACCGGTGTTAGTGCCACCGACTTCACCGATATTTATATCATTACCATGTTCATCTTTATCACCTGGTTTGGGAGGTATTCTATCTGGGTTAACAGGTTTCATTATAGTCTCAACAGACCTTAACAAAATACCTGCATCCACAGGATTCCAGTGCCTACATAAGATAAAGGTATACGGAACAGTTACACTAGCCATATACTTGCCGGACCAACCAACCTGAGTCATCTGTTGAGCCGGGGATTGCTGAGGATTACCAAGGTTCTGAAGCTGAAGAATATTACCAACATCAGATTTTAGCATCGCCATAAACATTGCAACTTCAAATGCCAGTTCGTCACTATCATCTTTACTAAATGAAATAACACTTATCTCTGTATAACTGTTAATAGTGAAGTCCATTTTATAATCCCAGATAGCTTTCTGTGTAACCTTTTGACCTTCAATGATTGCCTGGCGTTCTCTTGCAGAATATACACCACTGCCAAATCCAGATGCGTCTATTGTACATGGACCATTGCGAATTACGATATTAGGAACTGAATCCTGAACACGAGGATCTTCAGTGAAATCTGTTGCAATACTCAGCTTGGAGATCGAGTCGTCCGGATGCCATGGGTGTTCTGGGTGATTTGTGAAAAAATGCTGTAATGCAAGTAAAAAAAATGTATTTGCAATACGAGGAGTTAGTTTAGAAAAGGATTTCCCCATGACGTATATCTTCCTTCCTTGTATTAATTGGAATTCGTTGTAATAAATCAAAAAGATGAGAATCGTCATCTTGATGCTGTAATATTAATTCCTGTTTGGTTACTACTCGTTTATGTGTAGTAAGTGCAGATTGTGAAACATGCCATATATTACGTGTTGCACTATCCACAATAGCGTCACCTACGTTGATCCTGGGATATCCCGCTGTCCAGCCCTGTAATTGACCTGTAATGGCAGTGCCATCAAAAGGCTGAATAACAGCTACGTTCTCAGGAGATAGAGACATATAAATACCTATTGGATTAAAATAACCCCCAATAAACCCAGTACTCAGACAGGTAGGACATGATGACCGAGTTCGTTGACCTCGAATCGAATCCCAACAGGTAGGGCATCTTTCCGAAGTCCGTTTCCTAATACACAAGTACATCAAGTTACCCGCATGTCCTTCCTTTAACTGAATAAGATGCCGCCTAATAATTTCAGCGGCATAAAAGTTAGGCAGCTTTTCACTGGAAAATACTAGTGAGACTTTATCTATTTCTGGGAAATAAAATCTATAGTACACTACAGGAGTACGATAGAATGTTGTAATAGTATGATTGTCTGTATAGAATGGAGGATGATTTACACCTACTCTGGTCAATTCGGTGAAACCCTCTCGCGGTGAATCGGACCACTCCAATAATGCATACGAGTCAGTAGTTGGGAAATATTCTCGAGGCAACTCGTTCCAACTGATACCCATTATACGGGGAGAAAACATATGAGCTTCTATTTTTATAGACGTATCTACACGAGTTTCTGCTGTATAAATAGTATTATCCAAGCTCATAGTTATTCATCTCCTGTATTAAGCCACAGCGGTAAACACGGCCCGTCATAGCATCCCAGTGCCATATACGTAGAAGTATAATAGGATTGGATATCTTCTATAGAAGCTTCTGTACCGTTATAACGAGCATTGATTTTATATGTGGCTTTAATATAAGTTGTCTGAAGGCCTGCAATGGGAATATAGGTATCCAAGATCGTCTGCTTATGAATAAATCCTTCCTGGCCATATAACGGTTCACCATAAGGACCATGACCATAAGGTCTACCTGCAGGACTGCCTTCTGGAATCGGATCTCCTGGATATTTTAAAATTGGAGGACTCGGAACATATGTAGAAGGAGTTCCCTCGCGGTCAGCTCCTGGTAATGTATAGTACTCTATTGAAAAGTTTATTAACCCGGACATTGCAGATGTCTTTCGAGGTATTAAACTATGAAAAGTAATCAAAACAACTTCATCAGGCGCAATATCCCCAATTTTAGCAGAAGTTTCTGCATAGACTGCAAGTGGAGTAGATACCTTAAAATAGTTGTTCAAGTCACTAGTTTCTCTAATAAGTGTACCCTGAGCAAGTTCATCACCAACGTTCTTTAAATAAACATCCTGATTCATTACTTCCCCAGTATCACCATTTAGGCCAGTCCGTAACCCTAAAGACATTGAATATGAAATCGTTTCAAAAAACAATTCCTCAGTACACTCGGGATCCCAGTAGCATTTGATATTTGCACTCATTCTGCCACCTCCCGAGTATCAGTATACGGATTATAGAATACAGTATCTATATCTGGCAATGTATAATAATCAACAATAATCGTTAAACTATAATTAATATTAGACGTCCACCGAGGTACTGAAACCTTAAATGTTACTGGAATAATTTCCTGTTCCTTTAAGTCCCCCAATTTTAAACCATTAGATACTTCTTCTGAACCTTCTATACTAAATGATACATAATCTCGTATATCAGATTCCTTATAGATATAAGTGTTCAGGGATGCACGGGTACCTGTGTTCTTCAGGTATAACACTGTAGACCAGTCTGCACCTGTATTTCCGTTTATACCTTCAAAAGGAGCTAATCGTAGCAAATATGTACCTACAGATGCAAACGATAATTCTTTTGTACATTCTGGATCAGTAAAACATTGAATATTTGCCGTCATAGGTAACTCCTTTCTATCGCTTTGATGCTCCCTGAGTTAATATAGATCTATCTTTTGCATTATACTCTTTTGTTTTTGATGCAATATCTGAACCTACAAAAGCAGTAGTAGCAGTAGGACCTATGGCTTTCTTTGCTGCCGACATAGCTAAAGAACCAATAGATGCACGCTTTTCAGCGTACACATTTGCTGCTACTAATTTCATAGCAACTTTCTGCATACCAGGTTCTACTGCGTCATACATTGCTAAAACAGTTGATACTCTATTATCTGCAGGCAAGCTATTGTAAAGATCATATGCTTCATGTGCTAATTTTTTAGGAACGAGATACGCCTCATTACCCATTGTTTCTGATGCAGTCTTTACAAAATCATTTAAACCTACAGAATCGAAATATGATGACGTTTTTGCCATTATATAGTCCTCTTTTTGTTTCTGTAATTTTTCATAAGATCGTTTGGAAGCTCTACGTAATCCATATCTAAATCCCTGAAGTGTTCCAATAGTACCTGTAGCAGCTAATCCGGCACGTGCTAAAGATTTAGATACAGTTGTAGGATTTTTAAAATAACGGTGCCCAATGCCTTCCAGTGCAAGAGTGCCCAACCCCGCAGCAGCACCGCTAGTAAACATAACTTTTTTGTTTTTTTCGTCTAAAGTTTGTAATGACATTTTAGCACAATGCTCCATAACAATTATTAATGTTTAACGCACGTTTAGATGATTGGACTGCTGCTTCAAAACGCTGTTGGGCTTCTTGTCTTAAAGCAATAAACTGAGGGCTTTTATAGTAAACAGTAGATTGTACACCACCATCGCTATAACTCATTTCACCCCGTAATTCTACAAGTGCGGTTAACTTTAGAGCTTCTACTACTGCGCCGTCAAGCAATAATCTCCGTTTAGGGAAATTAGCCAAAGTATATACCTGACCAACATCTGGTGGTGTTTCGTTAAAGTATGCCAGTGCCCAGTCTAAACATTTCCAAAGCATTTCGTCAGTCAGATGCTCCATGTATAATGGAATATTCTTATCTGGATAATCCATTAAGGCTAATCGAACATCCATGGGAGTAACTATTGCTTTGCGTTCTAATGTTTCACTGATCGCAAGTGTTGTACTGTCGACATCTTTCTTTTTGATCTCAGTCATAATAGTTCTCCTTATTTACTAACTAAATTAACTGCTGGAAACTCAATGGGTCTAACTGGTGATATTTTATTCACTACATTAGGTATATACTTTTTAGGTTTTATAGTATTTGCTGCTGTCATCATATCTTTTTTTACTTTAGAGACCGCTGACCCTAATGGCCAACTACGTATTACATTGGTTTGCAGTGCCATATACGAATCTCCTTAACTTATAAATAAGAAAAAGCCGCCGCCGAAAATAGCGACGGCCTTATCTGGCCTAGGAGCAAATGTTACAATAACTCCCTATGTTTTATTATTAGCGTACGCTAGCAGCGAAATGTTGCAAAGCGGACGGAACGGCGCCACCTACAGCAGCACCCAGAGCAGCACCGCCAATAGCAGCTTTAGCAGCATTGCCAGGAGCTAAATACTTACCTGCAGCAAGCAAACCTGCAGTAGCACCCAACGCGCCACCAATAGTGGAACCCGCGATAGGAGCATATTCAGCAGCTTCTTTTTCCAATGCTTCTAAAGTATTAAAGTACGCATCAGATTCATTCCACAGATCTTCAGCAAAAGCAATTTTTTCCATTGCATCATTGTAAACATTTATTGCATATTCAGCAGCAGCATAAGCTTCATCAGGAGTAACTCCAGTCTCTTCAACAGATGCCAGTTTGTTTACATAATCCATGTCAAAACCATGTTCTTCAGCGCTTGCTTCTTTTTTGCGATTATAAGCATATAAAGCAGCACTTGCAGCCGCAGCAGCCCCTGCGCCACCAAGAGATTTTTTATGTTTCTTCAAGAATTCCATAGCAGCTTGGCGACCACCTTTGCTTGCAGGAAGCATTTTGGCTTCTTCAGCAGCAGTTTTAGCCTGTACACACTGAGCTTTCATTTTAGCTTTAGCAAGAGCAGCGGCATCTACAGAACTTCCATAAACCTGCATACCCGGGGAAGCCGGATTAGCAGTTACATTGTTAGTCATACCAGGAACAGGTTCAGACCCTGCTTCAGGAACGGGTTTCTTCTCTAAAGGAATTGTCATGTCTGCCGCTTTCTTTACTAATTGACAAACATCATTTAATTCTTTATTAATCATTGTATGTTCAATCTCCTTATCATGTTCAAGATTCGGGGTAATAGCTGCTTCTTTCTTAGGTATAAAGCTACCAACTAATCCACCAACTAACCCGCCGTAAGTTGCAGATGCAAGAGCTGATACTACACGGTTGTTTTTAGGCAATCTCTTTGTAAGAAGCGGTTGCATAAGATTTGCACCTGTAAAAAGAAGCGCTCCAGCTTTAGCCCCAGTCCCTATATGGGTACTCTTGTTAGCGGGTTCTAGTAGTTGAGGTTGATGTTGTTCCATTTATTATTCCTTAGCCGTAGTTTTAGCCTTGGTGTTTTTTTCAACTTTAGTGGAAGCAGCTTTAGGTTCAACTTCTACTTCAGCCGCTTTAGCTTTAGCAGCTTTCTGCGGAGCAGGAGTTTCTACAGGTTTCGCTTCAGCAGCTTTTTCTGTACGAGGACCTGTAGAGAGGGCACCTGTATCTACACCTACAGTCTTAACGATTTTACCCGGGATATCCGTTTTAGTCTTACCATTCTCGCGTACAACCGATACAAGCTGTGCTCGCTCTAAGTTGCCAACACGAGAAATAAGATCAGGAGTATCAGGGATATAACGGTTAACTTCTTCAGGTGCCAAGTTGATAATACCATTAATACCCAACCGGCTTTTTGTTAAATTCGTTACGTACATTGTATTCCCTCACAATCGTGTTTAAATTTAGTAAAAATGCACAAGGCCGCCCCTCTAAACCAGGATCATTTAAGTTAGTCCAGCCGATCTAACACCTGTGCAACATGCGTTAAAATATAAGATTAAGCAGTTAACTCGATCTTAGCAATACCGTTGTCATTGCCGATAGCAATACCAATGGTTTCCCACAGATACATGGAGAATTTATTGCCTTTGGTTTCCATGAATGCTTGAACGTCTCTCAGGATATCAAATACGCCAAGGTATTCCGGAGTGGAGAACAGATAGATATGACCAGGTTTAACAACATCCTGTTTGATAGTACGGATGAAGTTATGACCCATCAGTTTAGTATAGCTGTAACCGTTGTGGATGATATCTTCCATTACAGCAGAACCAGCGGCACCCTGTTGCAATTGCAAGAGGCTCATCCAGTCAACTTCATTGATAAGAATAGTTCCGATCGGCACTTCGCGTTTAGCCAGGATTTTCAGACCTTCTGCCAAGATAGCCGGAGTGAACGGACCAGCAACTTTATACAAAGCACTGCCTTCTTTTTCAGTTTCTTTCTTGGTGATAATATTGTCTGCTGCAGTTACAAACAGACTATCTTCTACGCGTTGCAGATCTTTCAGATAGTTCTCTTGAATGATTTGTTTAATAGGAACACGATAGGTTTGAAGCTCTTCAATAACTTTGGTGAATTCTTCAGACTGAATAGTGGTATAGAATACCTGGAATTTAGAACCAGTATAATATCTCTGTTGGGTCTGTTCACGGAAAGTAACAGGATAAGCTTCAGATACTTTATCTTTGTGGATGATACGCATCGGGGAATCAGAATCAACAGCTTGATCCAGATCTGCGGAGGTAATCATCTTAGGCGGTAAAATTTTGCGGGCAAAAGAACCCTCACGGATTTTAACACGACAGAAGTCGGTTGCGATGCCTGCCATTTTTTCAAGGCCTTCATTGGTAACAACTTTTTGTACAAAAGCGGTATTGTCTAATACAGCTTGATCAGCATTTTGAACGATCATGTAAATTTACACCTTCCTTGTTATACTGTGTGTAACAATTAGTTTAAAACGAATTGCACAAGTTTCTTGGCAGCATCATATTTAACAACAAAGCCAATAACCGGAGCCGAGTCAGCAGCCAGATTCAAAACACCGTCTTTAATAGTAAGCGCTTTACCCGGAGTAAAGGACACTGCATCAAATTTATCAGTTTCCAATACACCACTATTAGCAGTTACAACGTCTACTCGACCCAGAACACGGTTATCATATGCAGTTACATTGTTTTGGTATACTGGAAAAGTAGCACCCTGGGTAGCAATATCATAGGCACCAGTCTGTTTAATCAAGGTACCATCAGTATCGAATACTACCCAATCGCCAGGCTCCAGTTGAACACCTGCTTTAAATTCATAGGATTTGATATTAGCGGTTGTGTATCCGCTCAAAACGTTAAGCATTAGGAATTCTCCTCCTTAGTTTCTTATGTGTTTTTTACTCGTAGAGTGCTCTATCGAATGCGTCACCAGCAATATTACTGTTAAACATTTCGCTAGAAACCTCACCCAGTTCACCAGAAGAGTGACGGGCAGGGAGTTCAAGTGCGGCAGTTTTTAATGTCGCAATCTTGTGAGGATTTTCCATTAAAGATTCTGTAAATGTCTCACGTTGATCTTCTGCAAGTAACCCTCTATCAATTAGTTCATCTGCAGTTGCTGCAGCTTCTTTTTTTAAATTAACATTATATTCAAGCATACTAGCTGCTTTTGTTAATAAGGAGGCTGCATGCAGAAGTTGATCTCTTACTTCAGGATTCATTATGCGTTTGTACCTCCTTGAGATTTGTTTGAACGATTTCTCTGTAGGATCTCGTCTGCTTTTGTGAAAGCTAAGCCTGTTACCAGGGGAGCCGACACAGCTTTTACTGGAGCACTTACGCTTGCACGATCCAATTGCTGGGTAAGACCCTGACCAGATTTATTATGTAAATCATGCATTATCTTACCACTAGAAGTCTGTTTGACCGGGATCGTACTTCCTCTAATATCTGTAAATATTTTATATCGTAATGAGTTTTTATCAGCATTACCTCTAAGTAACGCGCCTAGACCGGTGTCTACCTGACTCATTCGATATTTTAATTTTTGCAGACCTTTCTGAGTAGCACGTGCACCAAAAGCACCTTTATCTGCTAATGCACCAATAACCCAGTTATGCATTGTAAACCCAGGATCTTTCGCTGCCAATACATGATGGGGACGTGTGCGTTTTATTTCATCTACCACAAGGTTCTTTTGCGATTTAGCAAAATTAGCAAGGGTATTTAGAAATGCGGCAGATTTTTCTTTACTCATTTTAGCCTTCTAAACCCAGGCCTGCAATCACGCCGTCCATATATTCAGAGCGAGAGCTGGAAGCCGGAGCAGAAATGCTAGCAGTCTTATCCAGTAACAGAGATTCATCATTTGCACACTTCTCAAGGATTTCAGCAGTTTCACGCATTTCTTGGATCAATTGCTCATCCATTGTGCAGTTGTTAGGCATATGACGTTATCTCCTTTCTTATGTTAGCCCTGGGCTTGAATAGCAGATGCAGCTTGGCTTACGATAGCAGCAGCTTCAGCGACCTGAGCATGCAATTCCGGGTCTTCAATGTGTTCTGCAGCTTGGCGTGCAAGCTCGATGTTTTCACCTGCAGTACGCAGAGATTGGATACCAGTGTTAGCATCACCCATGTCAATGGAAGCCAAAGCATCGTTAGCAGACTGTACAGCCAGTACTGCATGAGATTTACCAGCTTCACGTACTTGGTCAGCACCAGCATCTACAGTAGATTGCAAGTTGGCACCACCGGTTTGCGGTGAATACTCTTCAGCAACTTTAACAAAAGCATCAGTAACAGCAGCATCGATCAAGTCTTTCAAAGATGCTTCTTTTACTACTTCGTCCTCCGGGTTAAAACCAAGGGATTGAGCCATGCGGCTAGCGAACGTATCGAACATTTGGTTACCAGCAATATCACCAGTATAGCCAGCTACTTTCACCAAACGTTCAGCATCTTGAATGCCTTGCTCGTGAGCGGTTTTCATTAAAGCCTCATTTCCAGAGTCTACACCAGCGCGTGCGGATTTAACCAACTCATTAAGTGTTAATTTCTTAGACATACTTATGTGCACCATCCTTACAAAAATTTAACTTATCAATAATTTGAATCTTTTCTTTAGTTCTGTAACATATTATACCTAGTGTGTCTATTTCAGGAAGATGTAAATTGATTTATTATTTTTTGATCAATTGCCTGGTCTACTATGCTACTCAGGATCGAATGTCTCCTTCCACGCAATATTATACCTGGAACGGCGGCATTTGCAAAATCAGAAACTTTATCCGAAAATTCCGCTAGTTTTTCGATGTCCTCTTCTGTGATATCATAGTCTATATCATCGGGCAGCTCAATAGCTGCATGTTTCTTTAACGCATAGTTTATAGCTACTGGAGCTATCAGTGATAACATATCGGGATTCTCTGCCACATATCGCTCTGCAAAGTTTAGGTCTTTACCATGATTGTATTGATTACGGTAGTGCCCAGCAAGTAAATGTACCCCAACGAAAGGCAGTGCAATCTTACCCCCAAAGCTTTTTATAAAGCCTGCAGTTTTTACTCTGCCATTTTCTTGTCCGCCAGGTTTTCTGGAATCAAGTTTCTGAGCAACAAGACCTGCGAGCAACGCTACTAGTGCCATGTTCTTAGGGTCTTTTAAAATAGTATCCAATGCCCCATGAGTTTTATATGCTGCGTATAAAGCACCCAAAGTTAATCCAGTTTTAACGGGTCCCATATGAGGTTCTTTGAGCTTAGGTCTTAATTTCTGCTCTTCAACCTGAGCAGGACTCATCATAACTGGCGTTTGAGCATATGAATTTCGATATACTGGAATAGCATCAATAGATTGATTGATCTCTGTATAAGGCGCCGGACGACGTACATGACCGAAATTCAAGTTAGGATTTAAGTCATAATATGCCATTGGCACATTCATATTTAATGCTGCAGAAGTTTTTACCTTATCCATACGGTGCATAACTGCAGGTAAAAACGAAGATCGATCCATCAAGAATTTTTCAAGTAAAGAACCAATCTCTTTCTGGTAATGACCATGAGGAATTTGGTTAGCAGGTCTAGCTGCTCTAACCCCTGCAAGTACATCGTCGAACTTCTCAAGCGGGATACCGTTCTGTACTATAATAATACGGGTAAATTCTCTTGGCTTCATTGGAATCGCGTTTAAAAAGAAACTATGCAATATATCTTCAATAGAATGACGGCGTGCCATTCTATCTAATAATGCTGCTGGAAGATCAGGTTCTACCTTTTCTAAAGCAGGTAGAGCTTCCTCTATACCTTTCTGCAGTACACGTACAGCCTGCGCCCGGATCCGCTTTACCATTGCAAGCTTTTCCTGTTCTTCTCGATCATTTAATGTTGCAGCTATCTTTTGCATATCATCGTTATCCGGGATAGCAAAGATTGCTTCGTCAGGAGTAGGAGCTAACGGTATCAGACTTGTTTCAAGCTCACTGCCTAAGTGCTCAAACAGTTCTGCATTTTTCTCCATGAGAGACGCTGCAGAATTAATACTTGCAACTTTATTCAGTACATATGCAATTTTATCTGCTCGTCTGCGTACAATACTAATATCAAAGAACGTCGGGTTTACATTTATCATGTAAGCTTGCTTGCCATCAGGATACACTTCGCGTTTATGATATTTAATATGTTCGCAATAGGGATTCTTAGCAGTTGCTTTATTACCGCATATACTGCATACATCAAAGCGAACACGGCAATTATGTACAGCTACATTTTCTGCAACAAAGGATTCGTCTTCCTCGACAGACAGATTATATACTGGGGTATCTGCGATATCTTCTACTGCAATGTTAGTAACTTCGCCGCACTCAAACACCGTATATGAAGATTCTTCGTAAGGATTTTGAATAACACGGTCTCCCAGTTTAATATTTTGAGCATCTACCCAATCAAGGCTAGCCTCAGCCTGATCTATGGCGGTATTTAAATCCAAATACACTAGAATAGGGTGTTCCTGAGTTGCAGTAATAGTATGTTCTGGAATATTTGGTGTAGCAGCTATTGTAAAAGTATACATTTTACCTGTATACCGATGAGTCATAGCCGTTACAACTTTACGGGGTCTACCCATATGTGTTCTAACACTCTCGCCGGGTGCAACAGTTTCAATTGGCTTCTGGCTTCCATCTGCCATGGTAATCAGTGTACCTGCAGGGAAACACCCCATCGACACTTCCAGTTGTTCACCTGCATCTTGGCGACGAATAAATTCCTCACCTTTGATTTTATCCAAAGCCAGGATCAGCTCTACCCGATGCATTTTAGGATTATACCAGGAGAACACTACGTTACCAAAGCTAGGACTGGTAGGCTTATTATCATGCTCTTTAAATACTTTCGCCTGTTCTACAAAGGTATGATGTCTGGCAATCAAATCTTTTTCAGGGAAATAATCGCCGTTAACATTGCAACCATAGTATTCACCGGCACCCATTGCAATTACATGTAAATAAGTGAAACCCGGATTCGGCTTGAAAGACTCTAAGAAGGAGGCTATGTCTGCACCTTGGCTTTTAAGTTCGTCAAAGTTGGCTAACTTAATACGTTGTTCGCCCGTAGCTTCAAACGTACTGCCAAGTGAATATTTTTTACCTAACATAGGTCGTGCCTCCTTAATCTTATTTGTTTAATAATGCTTTTGCTACAAACTCACCCATAAGTTCTCGACCTAAGAACTGAGATGCGACTTTGGTATGATTTGCTAACCCATCCGGAACACCAAGTCCAGACTCAAAGCCTGCAAGATAAGCATCTAAATATAATTCTTCACCAGCTTTTTCAGCGGCTGTCTTTTCATAAGTGCCAGCAATCATCATGCCAAGACCCTGATATACATTAACATCTTCCATTACACTTGGCCTCCTTGCATTTTTTGCTGTTTAGCTTCTCGGGCATAAATATCTGCCATAACCTTACCGAAGCTTTTACCCGTACTCTCAGCTACACCTTTTACAGCAGTGTTAACCAGTGAATCCGAGAATACACGTTTGGCCTGATTATTACGCAACATTGAGCCTTCAAGATCAGTCAAGCTTGAGAAAATGCTTGCGTTCATATGACCTTGTGCATCAATCATGGTTTCCAGATAATTAGCTAAAAGCAATGGCTCGCCTGCAACAGTAGGAGACGATTTAATAACTAAGGGCATATATTTCTTCAATGTTTCATAACCATGCATCTGCAGTGACGGTGACATTGCAATTGCGTCTTTCAATGATTTATCGTATTTAGTCTGTGCAAGCAGGCCTTTAGCGGCATCAATACCTGCACCTACACCATACGCAACTGCACCGACTGCAGAGGCACCTACACCACTCCAAAATGCTTGACGTGCGGGTTCCGGAACTTTAGATAAGAAGTTAAATGCTGCTGCTGTCTTTTCTGTTTCCTCATCTGCGCGTGCAAACTCTACCGGAGCAGAGGCAATCTTTACAGGTTTTACATTTTTCACAGGTGCTACCCTCCCTAAAATCTTGGTATTCATACCTGGGACATTAGACTTGGGAATTGTAATTTTTGAAATCATAGTCTACTCCTGGATAATATCAAGAATCTTTTGAAATTTATTTGTTAACTGAGACTCATGTGCAAACTTGGTTTTAATAACATCCTTTGCACGTTCAAGGATTCGAGCATCTTCTACTTCGTGAGCCATTTTGATCGTAACTTCATCGTAGATATTACGAATCAGGTTCGATTCCTCTGGGTACATATTAAGCAGTTCAGCTTCGGAACTTGCAATAGATTGAGTCCCTGCAAGCGATGCTTGTTTGATATGATCCATAAAGCCTGTGATAGCCTCAGAGAACCGCATCTCTCTATCCAGGTTTTCCCGTGCAAGTTCAGATGCAGTCTTTGTAACAGTCTCAAATGCCCGATGCATCATACGTACATCTTTGTCAATTGCGCTGTCATACGCTGTTTCAGCAGCGACTTTCAAGAACTCTTCATCCATACCAAAGATATCTTCAGCAGAAATGTTATCTACACGATTTCTATGCTTGCGTGGTGCACTAGCTTCCTTTTGTACACTTGCTGCTTTGAATAAACCTTCGTCAGCACCGCAATCATCTGCACGCTTTGCTACCCGTGCTGTTTTTACAGAAGTAGTTTTAATACCAAGTACGACCTCAGGACTTGCTACCTCGAACTCTGTCGATTCCGGGAATACCCTGAGAAAAGCTTCGGTATTTGTACGTTCTATTAAACGTGCTGTTTGATCTTGGTTCAACCCTATCTCACTTGCTTTCTTTGTAACACCTTCGTTCAAGGATACCCCGTTCTCAAGATATTCTGAAACGATATCCTGTGCTGCAGCACGCAAGGAGCTATCAGTTACACTTGCCAAATCAATTCAACTCCTCTCTTTTCTATTCTAAGTCATCAATGGATCTCTGCGGAGCTTTAGAAGTTTGAAGAGCAATCGTAAGCTCTCTAATACCACCTGTACCTTTTGCAGAACTTTTAAGCTCTCTGTAAATATCCAATGTATATTTTGCCCAACCCTGTGCGATCTTGTGATCTTCGTTATCTCCGGATTTTATTTTCTCCAGGATAACCTGATATGCGTCACCAAATATTGTTTGAAGCGCGGAATCAAGTCTGATCCGGCTGGGCATATTAAATTCTTTTACACGAACATACTCAAAGCCGCGCTCAAAGATCAAACGCTTGATCCTTGCATCGTCACCTGTTGTTCCCCGTGTAATATACGCAAGCCTGTCTGCGTCACTTCTCCAGACAGAGATATCAAAGAATACCTGTGCATAAGTTTGAACGATTGACAGGTCATATTTGAGTTCCTGTGCAATGTCTTGCGGGATATCACCACACATCAACATACCTTCAATAAGCTGTCGGGCTTTTACATCACAAAATATACTTAAACATGACGCTATTTTAAACTCATTATCTTTGTAATCCTCATGAGTCAATGCTATAATAATCTCGTCAGTAAGTTCATCGTTGACAGGATAGGGGATATAAACGTCTATTTTCTCAGATAGCCCAAACGCTGGTAACGTAATCTCACTAACTGTATCAAGAGAGGCCGTCTTAGACTCTCGGATATCTGCTATAGCTTTATACATACGCCATGATGGATGCCGAATTTTACTAGATTTATACTGATCTAATATTGACATGTACGGACCTCACCTCCTTTGCGGTTAGTGTAGTCTATTTAAGCTACCTGGACACTGTTTATGCCTAACCGGTCAGCTACATCTGTCATTTTATTCATTGCGACCTGTAAATCACTTTCAGATAAGTAATCAAGAGAACCTTGACGAACCAGGAACAATAACTGACTTAAATGACTGATCGCATTCAAAATACTATCACTGGCTTTCATTAAAGTTTCCTGACCAGACAAGTTGGACAATGCTAAGTTACCTGTTAAATACGCATCCATAACTTGTGGGTCATTGACTTGAATGATATTCTCTAAATCCTTAGACGATACAGGATTATTAACTGACGGACCAGGAATTGACATCTGGTCTCTCGGGTCAAGGAATGGATTTGGAAGCATCATCGGATCCTCACCATAAGTATCATCTGTACCAGACTTAGTACCCTTAGTATTTGTAGCCTTATCGGTTTTAGTATCTTTAACCTGGCTTTTATCCGGATTATCATTTCGAGCTGCAGTTTTCACATCTGTAAATACTGTAGTAAATTCGCATCGACCGGTTTCAAACGCAACTTTACAAACTTCTTTTGCATCTTCATAATTTGATGCATATTTAGTCATAAGGGCATACGGGCAATTTACAATAGTATGAGAAGTGCCATCCACAATCAGGTCACCCATTTCATTTCTGGTAACAACACCGTTTACACCTGTAGTCATAATGCTTCGATCGATTTCTTCCGGATACATAACTCCCAGGATATTATCAGTTACTTCATATAATTGCTCACTGTTATTCAGAGTTATACTTTTGCTGGTATGTGCAACCAGGTCATAAACTGTAAGCGCAATTTTATTACCTAAAGAAAATACTTCCTGGACTTTATAAAAACCATTAACATATCCGTTATCATCGATACACAATGCTACCATATCAATAGCCGGATCAGATGGTTCAGACGCCATAACTAATGCTTTTCCTGAGATAGGAACACGCACTGTGGTTTTTATCCCTGTTTGGATAGCATAACCATCAGTCGATACAAAGAGTTCATATTTACCGCGGAACGAATTGGAAGCCAGGTCCGGCTTGTTAAACGAAGATGGGCTAGTATACGGTGGATAAAAAGTATCAGACCCATTAGTATCATATGGGGATAAGCTTCTAATAGCATTATTGTCAAATAACAAACCATGAACTGTACGGCCATCTTTAAGAATTGCAGAAGTCAAAGATATATCACTCGGAGCTATTGTAGGTGAAACATTATCTGCATCTTCAGTATCTGCGAAGGGATTACGGTCTACCACTAAATCGCTGGGAGACTTGGGGATTATGAGTGATGCTACTTTCTCCCGGCTATCGCGTACAATTGGAATACCAGCAAACAGATTACTACGTTCTTCATCGGTTACATTAGCCAACTTACAGAACTCACTCACCTGAGCTGCAGTAACTTCGTCACCATTAGCATAGAAACTATCACGGTCTTTCCATACAACAGTTAATTCTGGAATCTCTGGAGCAGCCGCAACTTTCTCTACTACTTCATTTGCTTTATCATAGATAGCTGTCAAGCCCTCAGGTAAATTCTCTACCATCCAATTAACTACTGACGCACTTTTGCTAATTTCTTCGAGCAATTCCTTAGCGGCTTCAACACTTGCGTACTTAGTAGCATCAACTGTTTTAAACCGTTTTACTTTGCGGGATGGACCTTCATAGTCATCTTCAGATTCTGTAGTACGCTGTGCAGGTTCACCGAGAACATTATCAGCATAGATTTTATCTAAAAACAAGGGGGACAATGGATAAAATTTAACATCGTTGGTATTGCCTTTCACTGCTACTATATCGACAGGGGCAAGTTTATTGCCCTTAACGATAATCGGTGCGGACGCAACTCCGTTGAGTAAATCTATCATACCTTCTGCATCGCCTGTGGCAGGATCAAGTCTTGACCAGGTAATCGAACTAATAAAACTAGGAATATCGGGGATTTTCCTTGCTATATTCTCAAGTACCGCATTATTCCACATGGACATATCAGGAGGTAACTCATACCATAATTCAGAATTCATATTTCAGCCTCCATAAGAGTACAATTTCTTTATGTAGTATATTATACCTGTTAATTAAAACCGCCAGCGCGACGAACACCTTCAATCACACCTGTTAAAAACTGTCCCGAACGATTAGCTGCTACTAGCGCAGTTGCTCCAGATTTACTTTCGGGAGTTAATTCTCGAATATTAAGTGTGGGATATTTATCCTCAATGCGTTTAGCCAGTGCCTTATAGGTAATAAAAAATCCAGGAGTACCCTTGAGGATCTGTGCAAATGCACGAGCTTTAGTCTCTACACCCGGTGCAGCTATCAACCTGCCGATGTTAGTAATCTTAGTAGGAGCACCTGCCAAGTTACTAACTATAATAGGAATTGCAGATTTACGGATCATAAGTTCTGATGCAGAAAGCTCCTCACCCTTTTCTACCTCGTCTTTTGTCATTACTGCATGGTCTGGAACCAAATACATAGCAGCAACTGCTTCGGCCAGACTAATGCCAACAGATTTAAGAATAGGTGCAATAGTAGGCCATGCAGCTATTGCTTTTTGCATAAGTTTGTTTAACAGACCACCAGATGCGGCTTGCTCAGCCATCATTGGTGTAAACATTGTGGGATTTGCCATTGTTAATAAGCCTCCTTCCTTTAATATTTACCAGATTCACCCTTACCAAACGTAGCACCTCTTGCATACGCAGGGATCGGATGATAAGAATGAAGCGGGCTACTAGACCGTGTGGCCGCGTTTTCAATGAGTTCACCTTTAAGGTATTTGAACCCAAAGTTTGCAAGCCAATCACGTTTATAGGTCGGGGACTTATTAGTGCCCTTCTGGAACGGAACATATTTAGGTGCTTTCTTACGAGGATTCTTACGAATATCTGCTACTAACTGATTATACTCGACTACATCGCCTTCAATGTAATCATCGAAATCACCTGGGTCTGTGATCTGGACATAGTTTACTAAACCACGGGCAATGACCTCAAAGTTTTTCTTTACAGAATCGATTCCTGCACGGTCATATAAGTTAGATACATTGTTGATAAATGCGGAACGACCATAGTCAATGCCTTTATAAGGTACGATCTTACCTAGATTCAAGATACCGTCAGTCAATGGGTCACCTGCCGTTATATTATCGCCAAGTTTAACCTTGAGCTGACGCGTTGGAGGAATGTAATACTTCTTCCTGCCAATAAATACATTCATACCACCTGCGGCTGCGTTTTCTATCTTGGTAACTGTACCCGTCACTTCTGAAATAACTGCAGCGCCACTGAACTTAGTACTCATATTAAAAAACGACTTAACAGTATTCAAACCTACTGCATCGCCTGCCGCAGTACCCGCGGTATGCTTGGCGGATAAGCCTAACTGAGTGAATGGTTCTGAAATCGCATGAGCACTAACTACACCTACGTTCTCTCCAATATCAGGGAACTTCAGCTTCTCGTTATACCCATAGCACATTTGACAAACACCTTCACGTGCCTCACAGGTAGCCGGACTGCGTACTGTGATCTCTTTGATACCACGTTTCTTTAACTGTTCGTAATAGTTAGCATCGATAAACTTATTAGTCCTGGCTTCTACACGGTTAATAACGTTTACAGTATCATCTATATTCCGAGTAATACCTCTGCGAGTACCACAGTCCCTCTGGGATATTACCACGTCAAGCACGTTGCCGATCAATTCTTTCGCCAAAGCACCTGCCGGAGCTACGGATAACTTTGCACCTACTGTGCCTTTACGAGTACCATAGCTGGAAATCCAATAGTCAGAAGGACTCAGACCTTCATTGTAAGACTTGTGGATCAGTGACGGGATAAGTTTATTCTTCGGGTCTGCTACTACAGTAGGAGATGCAATGATCTGCAATATCTGACCTTTAGAACCTTTGGAACCCGTATAGGCCCATTGCTGAAACGTATTGTCCTTAGCCTCATCGGTAAGCTTCTGAGTAAAAGCCTGTGCCTTTCTAAGGATCTTAGCTTTCTCTGCTTCTTCTTCCTGTGGGCTCAGTTTCTTCTTATCTACCTCAGCCAGTTCCTTATCTATCTTCTTAAAATAAGCATCACGTTTCTTCTTCAGGTCCTTTAAGTTAAAGTCACTGGCTTTATACGATACACCCATTTTATACGCAAACAAAGCACCTAGCTCCTTTAATCCATCAGCTACATCAGTATAACGTTTAGGTTCAGAACGTCCAATCTGGCTTAACACTCTGCTCATTACCTGCTTGTTCCATACCTCGTTATACTTACGGAGCTGCATAGGTAATAAATCGTTTATCAGTACCAATCCTGCAGTAGTTTTATTGCCTTTATAAATTACCGGGGTATTAGGCTTTATAACGCTCATTCGGATATCCTGAAATACCTGATCTACATCCATTACAGATTTAAACTTGGTATCCTTAGTAAAGTCCTTGACATTATTGCTGGCAACGAATAACCCGAAAACTGATTCCTGTTGAGGCAGCATGTTTGGACCCATAGTTCTTGCGGAAAACAAGTTCTTGCTGGGCAGCATTTTCTCCAGCGCTTCTACACGTGCTTCTTCGGTAGCAGGGACATGCAGTTGCATCGTATCATACACCAGGATCCCATTACCGATAAATAGCGGGAACTTAGGTACTGTAAAGTCATAAGTGATTTCCTCTCTGGGAACCTCGATGACCTCTACAACTTCATCCCAGGCATATGGTAATCTAAGATACGGATTAGCCGGATTGCTTTTCTCTACCTCATCCTCTGGCAAAAGCTTTTCATCTTCAGGCAAAAGTCTCTTAGCATCTAATTGTATAATTATTCTAAATCCTTCTATCTTTATACATACGCCTATACGTGCAATGACCAGCTTTGCCAGTTCCAGTTCATCTGTGTCTTTGCATGAATATACATAGGTATTCGGGTCTTCCTGAATAAACATTGCCCAAACCAAAGGGACTAAATAGGAAACCGGGATCTCCATCATATAATCCTTGAATTTATCACATTTCTGTGATATGATATCTGCAGCAGCATCCTGGATAGCACTCATTTCTACCCCGGTATCTACAGAGTAATTCAATTTAGTCATAATGGGGACAAAGGCTCCCTTTGCTTTCTTAGGCTCCAAAGGACTGAAAAAGGTATCTGTGCCTACCGTGGCTAAGGAATGGTCGTCTGTAACTGTTATATGATACCCGTTTTTCGTTTCTATATAGTACATCTGACCATGCTTTGTATGAACACTGCATTCAGTGTAATCTAAAAAGATATTTGAATTTGATTCGGGGTCATAAGTAAGTACAGATCCTACCACTTCCGTCTTGTTACTTTTGGTAGTCATGTATAAGGGCCTCCTAACTTTCACGTTTTTATATTTTTATGTTTTTTGCTTTTTGCTTGATCTTTATTATACCTAAGAGCATTGCATAAAAATTCAAGAATCTGCGGTATAAGTATATTGTAGAGGAATTTAACGCATTCTTCTACCGTAAAAATCGAATCGATTTTTTACGTACACAGTTTTCAGGAGAAAGGAAGTGGATGATTATAATATCTCAACTTCCACTCAGCCAGTTTCCATTGGGCGAGACCCTGACCAGACTGACAATTAAAAATAGCAAAGGACTGGAAAAACGACTTCGGTTAGGCGCTTCCGAATACGTTGCTCAAAGCTTTGTTATTAAAATGAATCAGTTTGATCCTGGTAATACATTTGTATTACAGCCGGAAACTCCTGGGAAAATCATTTTCTCCCAATCACCTGATGGGAATATTATGTTGGACGTCTCCCGACATATAACAATCCCGTTTGTGACCTCAGAACCTACAGGTGATTATCTATATTTCTCTCGAAGAAAATACATAGGTAAAAAACGGGTTCTCGAACAAGGTTACATCCCACTACAAATAATAGAAAGAAGGAATTTATAATGAGAAACGAATTAGAACGCAGAGTTTATGTTAGCGGACACGAACATCCGTTTATTTTCCAAGCACAACGTGATGCAAATGGTAACTATGTTCCCATTTCTGACGATGTAATTAAAGCCGCTGTAGCTGCAGTAAATCCGAATATTGATACCAATACTCAGATTGCATGGAATTTGACCCGTGATATTAATGGGGAAGAATATTACAAAGCTCAATTCCTGCCGCGTGCACAAAACAAAGGCTGCTAATACCTTGCTCTCGAGTAATAATATTACTCTCTAATAATACTGTCTAAACTGTTAAAAATTTTTACACTATCAATGAAAATTTTTAATCTTTTTTATTACCCTCTCTATTTGTCCTCCTCGTTTAAAGGACTATAAAAAAAACTTAACATGTTAAGCGCCAAGTTTACCTCCCTCTGATTTGATTATAGGATTAAGTTCCAGTAATTGATGTCAGAGGGAGGTATCTTTTTATTACTTTTTCTTTAATTATAAAATAGGAGGTGAATATTATGAGCACAACTTCATCTGAGGAATTCCCCGTGACTGAGTTATGCAATAGTTTAACTAAGCTATCAGAGGTTTTAAATGATGCGGAAATTCAAGATATTCTAACTAACCTGCTTGCTGATAAAGAGTTAAATGAAGTATTCGCATCGCCATTTCCAATGGATTTACTTACAAGTCTAGTTAACTCCATGCCGGAAACTAATAATAGAGCAATTGCTAGTATAACCGACAAGATAAGAACAGTATTTTCCAATATTCCGGCAAGTAAAAAGAAAGGAGTAATAATAGTATGAGTAAATGTGGACATTCTGTTGCACAAATATTCGGAAACATGCTCTGGAAGAAAATACGTGAAAATAAAAGCAACATTTTACAGTCCAGTGAACTAAAAGACATATCTTTCAGGTGGAACTGTCTTACAGATCTAAAACGTTTTCTCCCGGAATATGATATTAATGAAACTACTGTGAAATTAATAATTACTAATACTGGAAATCCACAAAGCTTTAACAGACAGCTATTACCTATGCTTCTCGCTGCTATTTTCCCTACTGCAGCAGTATCAACATCCTCTGTTAAAGATGGAGATTCAATATCAGAGCTGATTATATTACGGTTGCCATCGTATGTTTATGATATCCTAAGACTTCTGTTATATATCGGATATTCTTATGGACATAAAAATACATTATCAGCTTCCAGTGATCTAAATGCATATAATGAACCAAACGTAAAAGAATTTAGTAAACATACACATAACGTTGTTGCACGAGTATTAAATACAATAGCTATCTTAAATCCAGACCTCTGGAAAGAATTAAATGAGTTCTATCTCGATATCCGTACTACACCATCCCTTGCACAGTTTTATGAAAAAATCTTTCTGACCGGGAATGATAACATTGCTGAATTTGAAACTATGCAGCCCAATATTTATATAAATGTGAATGGTCTTACTACTCCTGGCCCTGGGATGTATGATTTCCTACCCATTGTTGTAAATAATTTAAATATGGTAAAAGAAATGTCTGCAAAAATCCTGTCAGAACTTAAAGCCCCAGTATGGAGTGTTATTACTGCGAATGTCAAAAATGCAGAAACTATAAGGAGAGAACAATATATGCAACAATCTACTGCAACAATCGCTGCATTGGAATCTATTCTTAGATCCAGTGTCGTTGTAACCGACCAAGGAGAAGTTCTACATATCGACTGCGATAATGAACATAATAATCTCCAAATTACTTCACAGAATCCCAATGAAATACCTCGAAACACTACACGGCCAATCGTTACTAAAATGACGATATTAGATACCCGTGGAGAAAGCAAAGAAATCGTGGTTCTTAATGATGAAGTCGTCCAATCCCTGATTATGGCAATCAGAGATACAAACTTCATTAACTCGGGAATCTATCGCGTACCCAATAATACAGCTATTCCTACACCAGTAAACAATCCTGCAAGTAACCCAGCAGATATGCAGCCTACTCCCGACCGGATTGTTATGGGAAATATTATAGGGACACGTAGTCAACGTGGCAACCAAACGTATATCTGGCAAGAATTGGCACCCGGAATAGCAGCATGGGTCCCTGAAAATACTGGCCCGGAAATTAGGGAAAATACAGATGAAGATACGATAGATATGATACCGCGTGATAGAGTCATGGCGGGCCTGATGCCTGATGACGATGATGATGATGACGATGATTATTATGAAGACGATGATTATTATGAAGACGCAGATGATACTCCAGTTCCAGTTCCAGCTCCAGCTCCAGAAAGAGTTATGATGGAAACTGATAGTGGATACTTTACTCAAGATGCCTCGGGTAGAATGGTGTTCCATCCCCGCGTCTGAAATCTAACTGCTGGATAAAGGAGGAAACTTTATGGATAATGAATTTACAATCAAAATTAACGGGGCGTCGTCCGTATTGACTTATAAAGATCAACTTGGAACCATTAAAAAGAAAACAGTAAAAACTGAAGAACTGTGCAGGCAACTTGGTTCATTTACACAAACTACAGATGTAATAGTTCCCCATGGCTGCAGACAAATAAAAGAAACCAACGAATATATGGTGCTGGCATTTATTAATCCAGAATTTGTTGGCGATCATTTGTTAAAATGGGGTGCCCGGGAACGTGAAGAGTTTGGTGATCCTCCAGACTTTATTGAAAATATGGGCGACAGTATTAAAAAGTTTTCTGTACCCTATCCACCAAGTTGCTCTATTGTTGTGGTAGCTAAGCAGAAAGATAATCGCTTTAATTTCGTAAACCTTTACCAATATGCACTCGATTCTTATCCATTGGATATGACCAAAGTAAAGTTATATAGATGGCCATTCAGTAATATGTATGAAAATGGAAGATGCTGTATTGGTAATATTGTAAAGTCATATACAACGATCGAAAGTCTTGCTTCTATTCCTACTACTATTTTCCATGGTGTAGGAAATACCGATCTGAGTTCAGTCCATACAAGTAAAGTTGCGGGATATCGAAACGGGTATGAAGTAGTAAAGTCAATCGCAGGAAAAACTTCATTCCCCAAAGAAGTTTTGGATTATTATGCGGATCTTCAAGGTACCCTCAGTGCTTTAGCTAATAAAAATATCTATTAAATAATAATAACAAAGCAAATAAGGAAGTAATTGAAAGGAAGTGCCCATTATGTCTACTGTAACAAAAATAGAAACCTCTGAACTCCCTGCCGAATCTAAAGCGGGAGTTGTAACTTATGGCGGTACACGGGGTTTTTCTAGAGTAACCCCGCTTGCTCCCCCGGTTACTACCTCTGACCCCAAAACTGACGAGATTGCCAAATCCATAGCAGAACAGGCAGTAAAAGCATTTATGCAAGCAAATGCCCAGGTTGTAGGTAGTCTGGAAGAAGCTATGGCACTGGAAAATCCTAAACCAGATGTATATTTTATGACCCGTAAAGGTCTTGCCTGCAGAAAAACCAGAGTACTTAATGGTAATACTTTTACATTCACGGATATCGTTACTGAATGTCCCTTGCTCGATACTTTAACTCCTACAGTAGGATACTCAATCAAAAATAAAATCCCTAAAGAGTTGTTGATTGAAATAATCGGCAGCTTCTATCGAATCGTTAAACGTTCAGGTGATGAAGCTGCAGCCCAGATCTATCGGAAAGATGCTACCGGAGAATACTTCATCTATTATCCGAAACAACGTATTTCCAGCGCTCACGTTGCGTATGATGCTGATGAAAACTTGCTCGAACTCAGAAAAGAAAACCATCTCATTATGGAGCTCCATTCCCATAATACTATGGCTGCATTCTGGTCCGGTACTGACGACAATAATGAAACTGAATGTGGACTTTATATGGTAATCGGTACATTTGGACAAGACAGTGCAACCTATAAATGCAGAGTAAAAGAAGATAAAACTTATATCAACTTCCCTGCGTATACAGTATTTGATATGACTCCTGAAGAAGAAATCGAGATCTTCAAGAAAGAAAACTTCTCCGAGGGAAATCCTGAGATCGAAACTAAATTGACTGCCCCTGTAATTGCTCGTAGCGCAGGCTATACCTTTGGTCGTTATTCCGGGGATATCAATTACTCCGAGTATTACAGCGGAAGATATGGCGACCCGTATGGCGATTATGACTGGGATTGGAGAAGAGCTCGCCGGAACACCTCATCTACAGTATCTTCCCGTTCCAACACGGCGTCCTATCTGTCTTCTTTTCGCTGGGATAACTCGTATAGAGACAGCAAAACTAATAAGTATTATTCTATTGATGGTTACATGTGGTCTGCTGCTGGTAGTGGTTGGGTTAAAGATCCTCGGCCATTAGAAGAACAGATAGCTGGGTATAAAGCCTATATCTCCGAGATCTATTCTGATGAAAACTTGACCGGAAAAAAGTTCGCAGACAGAAAAAAACTCGCCGCAAGAAAGCTTCTGGCATACATAACAGCGAGCGAGAGTGCGGAAAAGGAAGAAAAGATCGAAAGACCAGGAGAAAACATTCCAACAAGTATAGATCCCAAAGACTTTTCTAACACGGAAGAGTTTAAGACTATGCTTAAAACCCATGTGGAATCCCGTGTCTTTATCACTAATGCTATAACTAAAAATATGAATAGGCCTGAATACTATGATCTTGAAATTGACGCCAATATACAAGATATCAAAGACGTTGAGTTCTTTGCGGATAGCGCCATTATGTATGAGCTGTTCACCGATAACGAAAAGATCCGCCTCGCTCAATTCTTTGATCTCACTGTTCCCGAATTTACAAAAGCATTCTGTGCAAATAAAGAATATACAGCAGAAGCTACCAGCGCGTTCTACTCTATTCTTTGTGTACCCAAAGAATGCTGGCCTGCAATGATCAAATATGCAGATGAATCTATGGCATCTCTCGGCTTTACTAAGGAAACAATCAGTGAATTCTTTGAGATCCTGGATTTTGAAAATGTTGACTGGCAATATAATACATCGGTCTCTATTGACTTAAAATAATAATATGGGAGGTATTATTTAATGTTGGACCTTACTAAACTTTTCCCTGTAGCAATACCTAAAGGGTTTTCCGAAAGCTCTCTGGAACATATACTTAACCATCCGCTTGTCCAGGCAGCTTCTACCCAAGATGTAATATCCCACGTATTTAAAACCATGGATACTATCCATATCGTTCAAATCGGTGCAGGTGGTACTGGGGGATATGTAGCATCCAATCTTCTTCGGCAATTAGGCAGTATGCACCCTCTGCTCCAGGATCGAATCTACTACTGGCTCATGGATGGTGATGAATTTGAAGCTAAAAATATGGGTCGGCAATTATGTACTGAAGATGACCTTGGAGAAAATAAAGCAGAAGTATTGATAAATAAATATGGTGAATTCTATGGCTGTAATATGGATCATCTCTTTGCTATTCCAGAATATCTCACTGATATAGCCCAGCTTATTGCTGCTAATGCTATCCCAAGGTATACCCCGGATCCTACAGCCTATACCAAGAGCGGACTATCTGATCTATGGAGCGATACGCTATATAACTGTGAATTTGCGCCATATGCAAGTAGAGAAAACGCTGATAACTGTAAAAAGATACGTGAAGCCTTGCAGCTTGAAACTGTTATCCCGTGCCATTCATCCACCTACCCAACGATCATCTTTATTGATTGTGTAGATAAAAATGCTCCTAGAAAAATAATCCATGATTATATGCAGCAATATAAAACATGTAAATCCTGTTATCAAAGTAATTCGGTTTTCCACACCAGAATGGAAAACATGCTGCACTTTGACGATTTACCATCTTCCTTTGATGAATTTGTTTATGGTGAGAAGATTGCTTGTAGTCTTAATAATATCGATATGTTAAATCTACGTCATTGTATCGGGTCTAATATCTATCTTATAAGTTCTGGTAACTCTCAATATACTGGCCAGGTATATTGGGGAAGAATATCACAGTTCTTTCCAGATCAACCTGCCGCAACCTATTCCGATATCATGACTCAGGGAGATCCAAAAGACTATTCTCTGGCCAATCTCTTAACTGCTATGGCTAAGTATAATGGTTCCTCAGAGAAAAATACGGGTATGAGGTCTCTGTATGAAAACAACCGGGTACTGGAAATAGTTCCTAATTTAACTGTACGTAAATGGGAATCCATCCCGGATGTAATCACCGAGAATCCTAACTATTTCAAATCACTCTTCATGTCTGTACCAACTCCTTATGAGAGGTTCCCTGAGCTCCTTGATCTCGAGGTGGACAAGGCAGAAGAAGCGATGAGCTGTGCTGAACGTGCTGCCCAGAATGTACAGAATATCACAGCTAATCAAACTGCCGCTACATTGGTAAATAATTATCTGACTTCTATTCTCAGAGGTATGCTACCAATGAAAGACACCGACAGAACAATCCTTACTACTGCAGGAATTAATTTTAATGTTAATACCAATGTATTCACATCTGAATATTTAACCTCTGATTACCTGCAATTAAAATAATCCACAGAAGATATGAGAGGTCAGATTAGTCTGGCCTCCGTATCCTTTTAAAAGAAGGTGAGTTATTAAGTGGCACCCGCAGAAACACCAGATACTTATATCTTTAAACCTCTGAAGTACGCTCAGGTAATAAGTTATTTTAATATACTAAATACAGATAATACACTCAATGACAATTTACCAATATTCCTAACTTGTAATTTTGGCAGGGCATTATATATGCAGAAGTTGGATCTGAGTAATCCGGTCATTGCATCTTTATGCAAGCTGCCACCACTGGGAACCAAAGAAAACACTTATGGATTTATAGAAAAAATTCTCGTTCGGCAAAAATGGGTCAGACAGGGATATGCATTTTTATTCAATGAGGAATATTTAAGACTCAGAGACTCTAAGCGTAACAGTGTTTATGCCATTAATAATTATGGTACACTGGCAGAAATACATGCGCTGCAAGCTGCAATTCCCTTCTTTACGTCTTCAGGATTCTTTCAGTTCAAAGGAACACCTGAACAATATATCATAAGTATGATAGTAAATTATCTTGAAGAACTACTGTTTGATCCCTATGAACAAGAATTTGGACCCTTCTGCAGTAAAGGAATAAAATCCAAAATTGAAGAATTAAGTGCTGAACAATATATATATGGCAGCTCATATGCGCTTATGGGAACTATACTCAAAAATATAGGGCAATATATGAACCATACGACTCTCGCACGCTGCGTACTTGCCGGGATAACCATATTTATTAAAATCTGGAAAAAATACTTTAATCTAGAAGAGTGCATTTATGCCATGTATAATAATGTTCCCGTTGTTCCAGTATTTAATACTGGCGGAAGTAAAATCTATTCCCAGATAGGCTCAGAAACTTCTAAGCAGGAATGGGAAGTAAATTTTATATACAATGGATTGATGCATTATGATCCCTGCACTCACCCTAAAGCTTTCGATTATGAAGGAATATCTGAGAAAATTACACGTGAAATACATGCAATAGCTATGCTTGGATATATGGCGCCGTCCAAAGAATTCTTACAGGTTTTCTCCACTGGATTAACGGTACTCAGTACATACTCTTCAAGCTGGTTCTTCCTCGCATGCGTTTCCAAGCTTACTGATTTTCTTAAAGTTGATCCATGTATGCAGATCTGCAGCCAACTCCCAGATGCCGGACCTGCCAATACAGATTTTATGATGGATAAAATCATAGCACAAACTACACCCGCCAGTGTACCCAGCTGGGTACTTGTATTTAATGGGTGGAAACGTGTAACCAGAAAGGACGGTGAGTGACAATGCCTATATATGGAAAAATATTATATAATAAAAATAATGACCCTTATGGGTTCTGGCGGCCAAACCCTCTGTCATTTGTAAATCTGCCACCAGTTACAAGTCTGATAAGTAATAACCAAGAACCTTATTCTGCACTTAAATCCAGATTTACAGATATGTACCCTATGAACGAGCAGTCACTGCCAATCCAAGTAGGTACTGTATTTCGCTGCCATCCGGATAACCTTTTGCACAGAGGATTTATACCCTGCATGATTATGCAAAAAGATGGTTTGAAACGTTTAACAATTATGCTGCAGTTAATTCTCGGTACCAGTATAAGAGCTAAACAAATAGTAAAACACATTATGTATAATTATTCTAGCTGGGGATCATTTAATTTGAAAAATCAAGTATATGATCTGCATGTTCAGAATGTAGGAATAGATCCTGCATCTTATATAAGCCCCATGAGTGCCATGAAATATACAAGCTCTCCCCAGTGGAGTATGTATGATGATGTTGCAAGCTCATTTGCAACCAGTAGCAGTACCGGCACTACACTGGTTATATCTACATCTAAATTCATGGCCGATATATCAGTGCATAATAAAATTAACAATGCTTTGACTTGTCCTCTGATTGCCGAAGATATCTTAACAAATATTGAATTTAAAGAACCTCGGGTATGCTACCGAGAAATGCTGTATGACTCCGTGTATCCACGCTTGCTGTATATGCACGTTATGAAAGAAACAGGACTTCCTATTAACTATAAGAACCTGCGTCTTAAAATTATGCCTAAGGCACTCCCCAGAAGAAATATTGAAAGAACTGTATGCCGAATTATATACCAGGGATTCGGTATGCACAACTTTAGTAAGTGCTGGACTATGGATGAAAAATTAAGCAACACTGTAAACTCCATGAACTTGGCTATCGGGTATCACTACTATAATCTCAATGATTATCACTATAAGAAACTACTGGGTTCTAATACATCCAACTGGCTTAATCTCGCATCTTCTATTCTTGATATGTGTACGATAATTACCACCGGAAAGGTATCCGTCGAGTTACTTGCACTGTTGTGTAAGACTCTGATGAACATAGCTGATAAATATGATGTCTGCGCGTTTATGGATGCTTGGGAATTTCTATGTGAAAAACATTTCAAAGAAGAAGATCAGGAAGCCATGGTTGAGACTTTGTATACCGCGCTTCAAGTATCTCGTGATACCAAGGACGAAAAACATTGGCTTAAAACCTATGATACTATGAAGACAACGATACGAAGAGACGAGTTATCACGATCGGTTCTTACATGGTTGAGTACCCGTTATCTACGGTTTAACTCAATCTATAAAAGAATTTCTTCACCGCAGTGGGACGACAATACACAAAGTGAAGATAAAACCTCTGACGATCTTGCTAACAAAATCATTATTAAAACCTTTATTCCCGGACTATCAGCAATGATGCCTGTTGCATACTCCATATCGTATACACGGGGCAATTCTAAGAACTTACATCTAGGCCCGTTTAACCATGCGAAACTACGTGAGGCAATGAGTACATTGTGTGGCAATGAAGTCAGGGGAGCTCTTAACTCCCTGTTCACGGAGTTGAATAGACAAGGCTGTTCAATAGACTTGAATAGGTTACTCGGCAATGACGCTACACCCCCAGATGGTTGGTGTCCAGACAATCGCCATCGCTTTACGGATATCTGTACATGGCTCAGCACCTATTATATAGAGAAAAACTGGGGAAAAACAGCAAACAAAACAAGGATGGAACTGATTAGAGAATTCCGGAGCTTAAACGACCCGTATCCAAATATGGACACAAAAGAAATAAGCAATTATTAACAGTTAGAATTATATTCAAATTAAAAATATGTTCTAATTAAAAAAAGAGGGGTGATCAGTCCCTCTTTTTTAGTCATATATTTTAATCAACTATCATTTAGTAAAAGTTACTATTACTTATTTTATAAATGCCTCTAAGACCTCTATGTATATTTATGCATTAAAAATGAATATTCATACATTTAAAACAAATAAGGATTTTGACGTAAGGGTAAGCTAATGTAAAGGAAATGATAAGAAGTAAAAAAACAAATGTCCATTTTCATTTTTAGTACCTAGGTACTAATTTTTTCGAGTCAGTCAAGTTTACACTTTTGATATCAAAATGATAAAAATTGATACTTGGTTTACACTTTTCACAAAAAGTTCACAAACTGTTCGTATATTTTGACATGTTCGCTTCATTTGTCGTACCCCGTAACCCCAGTACCAGAGCCAAGTGTAGACAAGTGTAGACACTTTTTTACCCAATTTACCGACATGTTCGTATTAATTTTTCAGACTTGTCTACACTGTCTACAAATCATCTTTAAAAAGTGTAGACACTTTTTTGCTTATA